>PJEL010000289.1_pt1 | contig 60101 bp, 110 predicted proteins | sample 1853271 | NCBI WGS metagenome assembly PJEL01 (sample SAMN08108733, study PRJNA415343) | Invertebrate metagenome, whole genome shotgun sequencing project. | host: Globobulimina | place: Sweden: Gullmar Fjord | collected 2015-08
TTAGTAATACTTTGCCCTGTGACTGCATCCCAAGTAGTGTCTGGATTTATTACTGGTGTTTCTGGATTTGTATAGTCTGCAATAATACCACGTCCAGAAGTCCAATTAACTGTTGTACTGGTTGCCTCAGATATAATTCCACCCTCTAACCATCCTGTTGTCTGTACTCTATCTGCTGTTTCTTCAAGTGCTAGATTTACATGAGGTCCATCTTGAACAATTACAGTTTGATAAGGATGTCCTGAGATATCTCCTAACATATCTACAGAATCAGCCCTTACTTCGAAAGTAAACTCTTGTGCTTCATGAGTTAACCAAGGTTGAATTCCAAGATTATATACTCCAGGTGTATCATCTTCAGTACTAAGAAAATTAAATAGATTATCTCCTGCAATAGTTGTTATTCCACCTAAACCTGTATCCCATACAACTTTACTAGGTATATATCTTAAAGCTAATCCTGTTGTAGAATCAGTAATTTTAGCTCTAACATTAGTCATCACACTACCAGTTTTAAAAGTAGTTGACACAATCTGTCTTGTGTTAGGATCAAGTACAGTACTTGTATCAGTCCATATAAGAGGATTTGAATCTAATGTTTGAGAGAAATCTAATTGTACATCTAAATTGTATTCAGCACCCCAATTTATATAATGCGGAATGTCTGCTCCTGTAGAATCAAACTCATTATCAACTAAATAAGATAAATGATCTTGAACCTCATCACGAACTATTAGATGTCCTGTAGCACTTGAAATACTTGTAACTTCTCCGATATCTATTGAACCACCTGGAACTTCTATAGTATGTGCAAATGTCCAAGCTTTTGTTGCACTATCTACTACAGCATCAGAACTAACTAAAGTTCCTCCTTCTACATAAGGGACTGAATTCTCAGCCAGACCCGCTATATCTGGAGAATTTAAAAAATTATAATCTATTAACCATGTCAGAGCTATAACAGCTCCTTCACTTACTAATACCCCAAACTCGTTATATATAATTTCTTTTAGATTATCTCTTCTTTCATTAATATCGGCCATTTTGATTGTAATTATTGATTACCAAACGATTTGCATACTAGTAACAGTGGTACCTGAAGATATTACTTTTTTAATTCTATAGGGTAACTGCCTCCCACTACTTACGGTGACTTCGGGAGCTCCAATAACAAACGATTCGTCGTCCTCCTGTCCAAATAATTGTACTTCTATAACTCCAGCACTTAAGGGTACGATAAAGAACCCATAGGGTTGCATAGTTGGTTTTGGATTATAGCTATAATCAGTTGTAGCCCCATTATGGGTTAGCCCACTATTAAAGACGAAGGGAACAGTATTCCCTTGCATATCTTTAATGTTAACTGGAGGGTAATCCCTTCTCTTCTTTGCTAACATAATATTAAGCGTCTATGGTTAGTGTTAGTTCCTGTGCATCTGTTTGTTCTGTCAAATCAGTAGCGGTTATAGTAAAGGTTTCAGCTCCTGCCCCTTCCGGGGTTCCGCTGAGTAAACCTGTTCGGGTGTCAAGGGTTATTCCAGCAGGTAAATCGCCCGCTGTAAGTGCAAAGCTGTATTCTGGAAAACCTCCAGCAACAACTATTTGCTCACTATAAGGAGTCGCATCGGTACCGTTTGTTAGAGATATAGTTGTGATATCTAAATTATCAGCAGCCCCCGTAACTAAAGCATCCGTTTCTCCCGTGCTGAAATTCAACTCCGTAAGATTCAGATTATTATCAGTTGCATAAGCTGTGAAAGCCGCCACTGTATAGGGTAAAATCGTGTAGTTTAACCCCGTCCTTACAAGATTGCCTTCCGTAACCGTCCCGCTCGGGGAAGTTAATTTGAGATCATGTACCGTGAAATTATCGTGGCCGTCTAGGTGATCGGTTTTAAACTCTAAAGCGAAAGTACTTTGAGCGTTTTCGAAAATGAAAGATTTCATTATAGTATTGTATTTTATATAACATACCGATTATAGTTTACGAAATCTGAAATTAGGCTATAAAATTATAAAAATTTTCTCTTATCTGGAAAGAATCAATAAAAAAAGCCTGTTCCTTAAGGATCAGGCTTTTTATGGATGTGCTGGATACGAAGTAATAATAGAAAACATTATTTTAGGCAAAGGTAACAATATTCTCGCAATAGACAACAGTGTACGCCTTTTTTGGCAACCTCGACGGGATTTGAACCCGCGACCACTTGCGTGACAGGCAAGCATTCTACCCCTGAACTACGAGGTTGTTTCGTGTGCCTGGAAGGGATTGAACCTTCGACCCCCTGATTATGAGTCAGATGCTCTGACCAAACTGAGCTACAGGCACGTTTTTACTGTAGATATGGCTGGATTTGAACCAGCGACCTTTTGAATATCAGTCAAACGCTCTACCAGGCTGAGCTACATACCTATTTAAAGCTGTGATGGAGAGAGTCGAACTCCCGAACTTCCTGATTAACAGTCAGGCACTCTGGCCACTGAGTTACATCACAATAGGTAGCCAATCAGGGAATCGAACCCTGGTTACCGGGATGAAAACCCGGCGTCCTAACCACTAGACGAAAAGGCCATAAAAAGGGTGTACGGTGGAACTTGAATCCACGATCTTTTGAACCACAATCAAACGCTTTAACCAACTAAGCTACGCACACAGTCTGAGTGACAGGACTCGAACCTGCGGCCTGATGCTCCCAAAGCACCCGCGATACCAACTTCGCTACACCCAGAAATAAAAAAAGCCCTCCTTGGGGGGAGAGCTAAAAAAGGTTTGATGACTGTTTAAAATTATCTCATACCGATTGCCCTCCAAATTATATTCGGATTCTCATCAATATGTATGTTGTTTAATTTATTCATTTGAGTTGCAAATATAATATTATATTTTTAATTATCGTAATCCCTTTTAAATTTGCAATTGTCAAAATGTTTATTTCTTTTTTTAGGGGAATTACATCCTGTTTTGCAATGAGGGCAAGTATTGACAGGGTTAAGAGCGCAATTATCAAAATGGTATCTCTTCATTGCTCCAACTCCCCCCTCTTTTTTGCAGTGAGGGCAGACTAGCTTCGACTGTTTTCCTCTCTTGTGTATGTTTTTATCTTTATTTTTAGGATTAAATTTACAATTATCGAAATGGTATATTTTAGCATTTACGATATCTATTTTTTTTTCGCAGTGAGGGCACTCTATTTTTTCTTTTCGTTTTCGCCTTTCTAATACCTCCTCTCTATCATTAGCAGGGTTATCAAGGCAGTTATCGAAATGGTAAGTTTTCATCTTACTTTTACCGCCTGTCTTACCACAATACGGACAGGTTAATTTCTCTCTTAATTTCCTCCTTGTTTCTTCCGACGCAACTAAACCAGTATGGGCTTTTATTGAAGCTTCCATACATTTTTTAGAGGGTTTCTTACCTCTATTTGAATTGGAGAGATTCCTCTTATGCTCCTCAGAAAAATTTTTGCCTATACGAGCCTCAGAAAGCTTTTTCCTAGTTTCTTCAGTGGGAGTTTTACCGAACATAGGGTGGTTTTCTCCTGAAAAGTTTTCAATAAACTGTTTCCTAAGTCTCTCGTATTCTCTTGCACCTACGCGATAACCACGATTATAGGTTTTAGCGAAAGACATCATCCACAGAGCGGCAACTAAACTAGAATTGTGGTCGTAGATTTCAACCAAAAGTTTATGGCAAATAAAATGCTCTCTAGCTGTTAAAAGAACTAAGTTGCTTTGATCGTTTGTCCCACCTACGCACTTTGGGGTTATGTGGTGTTTTTCATAGTAGACTCCTTGACCTTTTTGTCTATTTTGAGATTTGGCCTTTTGTATAATATCGTTATAAAGTTGTTGATAGTCCATTGTTTTTGAAATATATTTTTAAGCTATAAATATACTTTATATATCTCTAGTTGCAAAATTATATATCAAAAACTTGATCTCCAACAGTAATTTTAATTCCTTTTTTCTGCCGGGCGGGATCTTTTAGGTCTATCTTTTTTCGTGCAAATCTGCCTGCTTCTTCGTCCCAAATATACCCTTCCGGTACGTACTGAAGGTCACAACGGCACCATGGATGGGTGGCATCAACTGTGGCAGTCCAATCTTTTTGCTTTTTGCCTATGTTTGACCCTTTTGCCCTTAGCTCAGACAGCTTAAATACTACAGGTTTAGACCCTAGGCCTCCAGTGGTGTAAAATCTTATACAAAATCTACACGCTCCACCGTATACCGTTTTATATACTTCCGCATCCTTACCGCCATCCCTTTCTATTTGAGCTGCGCGGCCTTCAGTATATACGTTATGCATTTCCGTGGATGCGATTCTGCCGATGTCCCTTGCCCAGTTTCCTGTATTATTGCCAATCTCGCTGATCACACTATTGACAGTGTTTCTTTCTATGACAGCTCTCTCAACACTGTTTTTTATGGTTTTCTCGTAAGCGTCTCGGGTTGCCTGGTCTTCAGCAAGTATTATCCCCTCTGAAGTTTGTTTTACTTTCTGCCCAAGGCCCTTAATATGGCTGTAGCTTCTCTGCTTGGCGATATTCAAAGTATCTTTTTCTCTCGAATTCAAAGGAACGTACTGCCCTCTTCTGAGATACTTTAAAAAATCATTATATTGGAGACTAGAAGCATTTTTATCTCCCAAGGCTTGAGCCAATCTCCCAAAATAGAAATTCTGCTCATACGGGGTAAATGCGGTTTTGATATCGTCCGTGCTGATCCCATACTTCTTCAGCAGGGCGCGATCTTCGTTCGTTAATACGTCCGAACCTATGTTAGCGCCAATAAACAGTGTATGGTTAAATTCTATTACACGTAAAATATCCTCTAGTTCCTCTTTACCAAAAATCATTCAGTCAAATTTACTCCCCTAGATAAACTGGAGGTGTCACTGTTTAAATCAATACCTTTAAATATACCCCCATTATACAACTCTCCTTTATTAAAAAGCCACAGTGATACCGCGAATACTATAATAAAAGCAACTGTTCTTACGGCGAGACCTTTTGTCCGCTCACACTTTACCCATCTTGGAATTTTCATAATTACTTTAATTGATTAAGTAGCTCAATTTGTACCATTTTGGACATATTATTGAGCATTTTTAAATAGCTGTCAGTAACTTTACTCTCCATAGGCTCCAGCACTTTAGGAAACCTTATGGGGTCTTTTACTCTCGGCCCTTTACTTTTAATCACCTTTACGGTCTTCACACTATCAAGGGTAGGGATTTTAGCTTTTGTTGGCATTCTTAGATTTTCTTACTGTTTTCTTTAACGTAATTATTAAGGAACAGGTTAAGAGATTTATTAAACGGATCTGAATCTGCCTTATTTTCAAATTCTTCGAAGGGGTTGTCGAAAGATTCTCCGGCGTCTTCATCAACCGCTTGATTTGTTTCGGGATCCCCTGCTTGCTCTAGCTGTTTGTACTGTAATAAAACTTGATTTAGAAGGATGTCTTTGGACATGTCGAGTTCTTTCTCTGAATATTTCAAGTAGAAATCTTGAACAGACATACCTCCGTTTGTAAGGATCTTAATATCCCTATCTAAGGTTGCTTCCTCGTCATCAGGCTCCAAGCCTGTAAACTTAAACTCATATTTACCCCCCGTAAGCGGGCCGACCAGGTATTTTGTAAATTTCTTTTCCCAGAACTTCAAAAATGGTTCCAGGCCTTTTTCTTTTGAGTGTTGGAGTCTTTCTTTTTGACCATCTTGGCCAAAAGTAGAGTTGCCTCCTTCAAGATTAAATCCCACCTCGCTCGGGTCTATCCTATAAACCGTACAGGCCAACACTGTTAAGAATTCATTCCATTTAGCGAATTCCATATCCCTATTAGATAGTTGCATGTTTATCCACTCAAGATTACCTCCTGATATCGCAGCCAATTTATGGGAATTGTTCACTCCGCTTAGCGTGTTTCTCCAGCCTTGTTTAAGCTCTTCTAATTTTGTTGGGTCTACGTTTTCTTTGAAATTAAGGATACCCTTTGGATTGGATCCCTGCTGGAAAAAATTACCGTTGTATTGGCTGGAGTTTAACATCCAGGTAATGATCTGGATCAATATCTCGCTTTCGCTTAACCCGTAGCCGTTCAGTCTTATAGACGTGCTTGCGTTACGAATACCAAAACAAAGTTCCCATGGGTAATATTCTTGGTGAATACTACTCGCAAATACTTGAACATATCTTGGTAAATAGCCATTTACCAAGATATGTTCAAGTTCCTTTCGGTCTTTGTCGTTTTCTAAGTTGTGTTCCGCCTGATAGAAGGTGCCCCCGTCATAGACTTCAAAGTTGGTGGGTCTTGCCATTCTGTCTACGGCTACTTCAAAAACGCCTTGATCCAAAGACCAACTATCATCATAAAGCTTCCTGGTGAAGCTTTCCCAGCCGTCAAAGTCCCATTTGTTAGCGTTCCCGCCACGCTCTAAGAAAAGAGCCACCGCTTCGATTTCCCTTTTCTCGGTGTTCGACAATTCTTTATTACTTGTGTCAAATAGACCTTTTCTTTTTTGGACTGTCCAGCCGGGCTTCTGGGTATCAATTGTAAACCCGTTAAAGTTACCAGCTTGTTCTATTCTAGTATTTAGAATAGCTCTAATCTGAGGTGTTTTAGCCATGTTCCTTAACAGATCCATGCTAATACCTTCAGGTTTATATTTGTAGCCTTGTCCTGAATAGTAAGTCTGTATAGGGTTGTAAGAGAAACTCCTTAAGTTGTTTTTCTTTTTCTCCTCTATATTCTTAATATGGGTATTAGCCTCGATATAAGCCTGAGGGTCATCAGAACGAAGAGCTTTTTCAATTAAAAAAAGCTCCATGTGTTCTAGTTCTCGTTTCTGCTTATTTAGGTCAGCTAAATTTTTTGGACGGTTATGGCTTCTAGTTCTTGCCATTGTTTCCTGTTAAAATATTAGTTAGACCAATTATTTCTTTTTAGCTTTATCCACGTTGTTACCGTTTCCGTTTCCGTTTCCGTTTTCGTCCTTCTCATCTTTCTCCTCATCGTCTCCGATCTCGATCTCGACTTCAGCCTTAGCCATATAGTCATTACCAACAGCCTTATAAGCTTTATTCATGTAATCTTTGGCTGTGTCTTTATCCATGCCCGGGTATTTGCCCATCATCTTTTTGTATATCTCCTGCTTAGTCATGTCTCCTTTACGGATCAGGGCAGTTGCAGCTTTATACATCTCACTGCCATCCATGGTCTTTTTAGCTTTTTCCATTTCTTCTTTCTCCTTGGCAGCTTCTTCAATAGAAGATTTGCTAGGAACGGCTTTACCTTTTTCAAAAGTAATCCCGACACGGTTTAGCTGTTTATTTAGAGGGGTGTTAAGGAAAATACCTTTTTCTATCTTCTCCCCTGTCTCAGATTTCTCTATAACATCTAACCACTTAACCTGCTTAGGTTGCGTGTAGATATCGCTTTTGATAATCTGCCCCTGGATAAGCTCGTTTATAGTGTATTTAGTCAGGTTCTTTAGCTCAAGGGTACCTGATTTAATTAAATCCTGCTCTTCTGTAGAAAGATCTTCGGTTTCACCTTTTTTAATTAGGGCGTTGATACTAAGCATTGTAATTGCTACTTGCTCAGGCGTGAATTTGTCGAAATCATAGATCTCGTTCAATTCATCAAATTCGCCTTTTGTTATTTCATTCTTATTGATAATCACATCTCTCATGATTAATAGAGTTTCTCTTTTGAATATACCGAAATTTAAAAACGCTATAAAATTAGTAATAAATCACATGAAATAAAAATTAAAAGGGTAGCCCCCCAGCTACCCTTACAATTATCAAACTTTAATCTTTCGTCCTTGAGATAAGTTTCTGTCTGCGATCAAGTAGCCTTTGATCAGCTTTTTTCTTGTCTTCAAGATCCTCGATTTTATCAAAGATGGTATCCAGCCCCGCTATATACTCAGGGTAGTATGCATCTCTACCGTCCACGGTAGCGATTTTTTCCTGATCGACCGTCTCAATGTAACTAATAAGTTCTGCTTCTTGCTCTTCTATCCTATCAGAATTCTTCTTAATTCTTTTTTGAATAGCGTCGATTTGATCGACTACATATGAACGAAGACCTTTTGCAAACTTGTTAAGTCTAACTACTTCACCGCCGTTAAGGCGATCCATAATTCTTTGTACAAATGTACTTTTTTTTGCTTTTTCTGTACTCATTTCTATTGTTTTTAAAAAAATTATTAATAATTCAACTTTTTACTCTTGGGTTTAATCTCTAAAATAGGATTGTTTTCCGGTGCGGTAGCTCTGAGCTTTTTGCTTTTTCGTTTCGGGGTTATTTCAAGTATGCCTTTATCCACTTTCGGAGACTTGACTTTCCGAGGTTTAACCTTCCAGATAGACAGATCTATGGGCTCTAAAAAGTCATGGTATACCCCGCAGCCTTGACCTGCCCCGAAGAAAACGTAGTGCGTTTGCGAATTATCCACGGTTTTAAATTCCTTGATCTTGGTGACTTCAAACTCTAAATCGTTACGCCATCCATCACCTTTATCTACTGAACCTCTGGGGTTAGTAACACATTTTAAGATATCCCCGGTTTTAACTTCTTTACACCAGTCTGCTGTTTTTCCCATGCTTAATATTTTTGACCATTTACCATTTTTATAAATCCTAATCCTCTCCCCAGACACCCCAACGTATACCGAAAAAGCCCCACCGTTTTGATAAACCTGGTAGGCGTCCCCTGAATCATGGGTTATGTCTCGTACAGTGTCGTCTGTCAAATGGATGACCCGAACACCTTTTACAAAACCCCGCTTTTTAGCTTCCTTTATTAAAACCTGAGAGGGGTCGTCCTTAATGATAGATCGGTTAACATGCTTGCTAGATCCTGGAAAAGTGGGCACCTTCTCGTAAAAATCTGTAAGTGGGCCAGGTGTATAGTCCCCATCGATACCCCCATAGAAATCATCCAAGGACATGGGCCTTCCGTAATTCTGGTAAATCTTAATGGGTCTATCGTCATCAGGTAATTTGAAATGATGATCCGCTGCAACTATAACGCCTTGAGACCCGTACACCCCTACAGTAACTGAATCACCGTGGGCTTGAGCATCCTTAACTTTATACACGTAATTATGCTGGAGAGGTTTATCTATGTCGGGCACCACACAAACCACATACCCTATTACCTTAGCTTGGTTTGCAAAACCTTCCATTCTCAACGCTTCAGCCTCTCGTTGTTTTTCTCTTTCCCAACGGGTAAGATCCGGCACATTCGTATGCATCTTTTTATATTTTATTAATTATCCTGTACTGCTCCCCATCTAACCTCAAAACTTTGCCTATTAATTGGGGCTTGTTGAAGGCTTTTTCTCGGTGTGTCAACCAATATTTCTTATTATTGGTAAAACTTATCCTTTTGAGCCTGTAAGCGTTACGTCCATAAGCCCTGCTCCTGCTCCACCTAAACCTACCCTCTACATACCTCCGAGTCGCTCTTGAAGCCCCGGAACTTAACGGGGCGTTTTTCATGTTACTGTTTTCAAATTTCAAAGACTTAATAGCGGGTAAAGACTTTAGACTCCTGAGCTTTTTAAAGAACGACTTTAATTTGAGCCGTTCCCTATTACTCTCGGTTCTACCCCAAGAGTTCATCATGTAATCTCATGAATTACAACCTTTTTAGGTTTCGCGTTAGGGTTCTCAGTATACCTGTTTTTCCCGTACTTCTCCCAAACCTCTTTTTCTGTAATTTTTCGAAATCCGGTTTCGGAGTTCCTATCTGCAATTACTCCAGCAGCCAGTACCCTTTTCCCTTTGGGGGTTAAATATCTTTCTTTAAATTCCCTTAACGGCTCAGAATAAATGATCTGAGTTTTTTGGTTCGACCTTCGCGGTCTGTTTGATTTCGCCATAGCTCCTCAATATAAAAATTAGCCTACTATTTAGGGTTTCGGCTCTCCCTTTGTTAGTATCGCCGGGGTCTTGGTATTTAACCCCGGCGAAATCTTTTAGAGAATTTATTCCATGATTATCCTCCCCTTTGTTAATAATATATGCGGCTACAAATATAGTTTATATACTTTTATAATCCAAAACTTTTTTACATAAATCCGCACAATATACCCACTTATATAAATCCGTGATCCTCTCTGCGGGCATTCCCCGTATTCCTATTTTCCCATTTCGAACTATGCGATTATATCCGTAAGGGGATCTGATCCCTTTAGCAACGTCGCTTCTTAAGAAAACCACTTCTCCATTTTGGATATCTCTTTTTATTACTCTTGCATATCCAGGCAAAAGCTTGTAAAATCTAGGTTCTTTCATTATTATATATCTTTAGTTCAAATTTTCTCGCTTTAAGTAAGTGGGTACTTTTGACGTATTTCCCATTACTCTTATAGTGGCAATACCTCACGATAAGATCATCTATCGGGTAACCTGAATCGATTCTCTTTTTTAGTTTACTCTTGGTGTAGCTTCCGATCCCGAGATTAAATATAAAATGAGCTATTGCTAGTCGTTGTCCGTACTCATGACATTCAGGAACTTTGATCAGCCTCTCATTAAAATCAACTATCAGGAGGCTGTCGGCCTGTTCTTGCGTGATCCCGCCCCAAAAATTTTCTCCAGACCGGATCATGTGACCGTATCCTATAGTCCAATGCCCTGCCGGACACCTATAAGGCTTAAGTATACAGCCTTCAGTTTCTTTAGTGAATTCAATCACTTTGTTGTATAGTTTTCGGTTTTCTAATTCTTTGATGTGTGTTTCTAAGTAACGCTCTTTTTGATCAGCTGATAATTCTGGAGCAAAGCACCTGGTAGCTATCAGCAGCAATATAATCGTTATAAGTCTCATTTAAAAGTAATTAGTGTTATTGACTTTGTTTATCTTAAGGAGGATTTCTTTTGCTTTTGGGTGAGTGACGTTAATATAATGGTAACCTTTTCTTCCTTGTATCTCGTGAATCTCACCGCTGTAAAATTTTGAAGTGGCGACTATTTCATAAGTATCCATATTGTAAGCTATATAGTGAGCCTCCCTCTTTTCACTCCTGTGATCCAAACATAGAGAAGCCATTTCCAAAGCCTTTTCGCTTACCCATTCCGCTTGAGTATGGCTATTTCTCCTCACATACCCTAGTTGAGTAGCTCTGTCAATGATATAGCTTTCAACAGTGCTGTTATTAGAGAACTCTCTTGAAGTTAAAGCTTTCTGAATAGAAGAAGTTGTAAACTCGTAAGTTTCAATTTTTGTAACTTCTGTGAAATCAAAGTCTTTATGATCTGCTGCAAAGTCAGCAAAACTATTACAATATTCTTTGTGCAGTATTACGGCTTCTTTACCTGCTCCGAATGTTACTCTGTAGTTTTTCATAATCTTAATTTATTTTTTGAGAAAACTCAACACTAAACCATTCTGGGAAACTAACAAACCAAGTATTTAAATTTTCTGAAAACTCCACTGTACTCTTTTTTAAATCTCTGTATCTGTAAGAGAGTTTATAGCATTCTAACTCAGTTCCAAAAAAATAAACGTCTTGACCTAAAGGTGTAACCTTAGCTTCCATTCTAATTTCACGGGTAAGGTTCTTTTGAATTGTTTGTGCTTTCATAATTTTAAAGGCTTAAGGCTAGTCCTGTTGTGTTTGAAATTAATTGCTTTAGCATGTCTCCGTAAACACTATTAAATGCTCCTTTGACCTTGTACGATTCTCCGTGTACTTTTCCAAGCTCCATGTCGTACAAATCCATTGAGTTCAGTTGAATTTTAACATAATTGGCTTTAGCTCCTCGGCATTTAATTCTAAATCTTACACCGTTTTCTATCGAATATACATCTTTAACCCCGATCATTGCATTTAATCTGTTAATACCACCTAATTGGGTTAGGATTGTTTGTGCGATTTCTTGATTTCTTTCTTTGCTCATGATGTGTTTTGTTTTGTTTGACTCTGTAAAAGTATATAAAATATACTTTTGATCCAAATTTAAATTAAAAAAAGAGGCCTCCCTTAACCGGAAAGCCTCTCCACAAAACAAAACAAATGAAAAAAAAACTTTATTCCTTCCACCTATTTATCCAATATTCTCTGGATAATAGGCCTTTTGACGAAAATAACAAGACCGCGAGCCCCATTAAAGCCGAAAATACGTTAATTATCGGAATGATCCACACCCATGGGTGGAAGCTATTGTATGCTTCTGGGTGCTTTTTAAAGTTCATCCTGTCAACCAGCCATGCCAAAACTACAGTTATTGGATAGGCTATTATGCTTATTATTATAATTATCTTCATTGTAGTTGTTTAATTAGCCAATCATCGGGCTTGTGTGTTATCTTAACCCACCAGTTTTCTAATCTCTTAAAAGGTTTTGCAGCTTTTCCAAGCAACATTACCGGTGCCAAAGAAACAGCTCTTATAAATAGATATGTGAGCCTTGCAAAGGTAATCATTTTAGTCTTTAGCATCTTTTTTTCTATTAGCGGCCATTAGCACGAATACCAATGCTACTATCAAAGGTATTAAATTTTCAGGACTGTCTATTATTAAAATAATCATCATTTATGGTATTTATAAGGTTGTGTTTAGTTTTTTGCCATGTAATTGAAATATGAGCATACCTGGTTATAATTATTTATCCGTACGGGGGACCGGTCTATTGTCACTTGCTTATCATTAAAAAATGAATTATATCCAATATAATTACAGGTTCCGGCTAAAAGCTGCCCTTCATTAGTGGTAACATACACCCTTTTCCCCAAAAGGTCTTCTTTATGTTTACGGGTGTCGTTTCGCATGTCGTCCGCTTCGCAAAAAGCCTCCATAAGAGACCATCCTTTATGTGCCTTAAGTTCTTTTGTATTACGATCCTTTAGCCCTTCTACTACTCGCGCAGCACGTATGTGGTTACGCACTAGCCACCACACTAAATCAAAATCTACATTAGCGGGTATTCTTTTGTGCTGTTCTCCTAGTATCCAAGCTGATGTTATCTCGTGTCCGTATGAATTCTTATAGATCTGATAGGTGTCTATCTTTCCTAAATCATGGAACAGCGCCGCTAAAGTCAATTCTTTACTCTTAAAAACCTCAACATTGTCCAGCACTGTTAAAGTGTGCTGTAACAAAGAATATTCAGGGTGGTAATCCCTGCGCTCCTTGACAAAGGACATCGAGAGGCCGTATTCGTATAGTATTTCTTTTATTATCTCCATGGTTTAAAAAATGGGAGAGATTTCGCTCTCTCCCCTTTGCGTTTACGCCGCCATCGCTACGGATGGACGGGCAAAATTGTGTTTAATTGTTTTGCCGTTTATACAGCTTCACAAAACTCCTTAACTCCTACTCCCTCGCTGTCAAATCCAAGTCAGCCCCAGAAAAATTAAAAGGAGGATGGAAGTACCGTAACTTCCTCGAAGTCCCTGTTAATTCAGATCATCCCCCCGTTCATAATTGGCATATGTCAATTATTTTTTAAAGAGGCCTTCCACCTCTTTTGCCAGGTTTGCCAAGTTTATACTTCTTGTAAAGCGGGGTATTACTACCCAAGGTCACCACTGGACTATTGGCTGTTTGTCATATAGGCAAATAGCCTCGTTCATAATTGGCATATGATTAGTGGAGCTGTGGGGTATCGAACCCCAGTCCAAACGAGTTTTCCTAATTAAATCAACGTTTTGTAATTTTTACATACCAAGGTCTAAAAACCCTTTTCACTCTAGCTCTGAGATTTTCGCAATCTAAACACTTACATTCGCGCTTAGGGTTGCCTCCTGTCATGGCTAAATCGTGTACTTTTACCCTTGGAAAGTTTCTCATATCCTAACAGGCCATTGCCATTGGCCTTCTTCGTTTCCTGTTTTAATGGATGTTTTCCACAAAGTTCCAGGGCCTTCCATGAATACCTGAAGATTGATCCCTTTTTCCTCAACAGATACTATGATTGCTGGTAGTTGTGAGGCTGAAGACCCCATAAACTCCCTATCTTCTTTAGTCGTATTGTAAGTCACGATACGACCCATTGAAGGGGGTGGTGAAAGTGAATACCCCATAGGCTTGCACTCAAAAGCATCTGTGTACTTAAGGTTTCCGGCTTCGTTGGCTATTTCACCTGGAGAAGCTTCATTTACTCCTGTTTTGGTTCTTTCCATTTTACAAATGTATTAAATTTGATTCAATTCAATCTTACCTAAGCAGTATTCGTCATAGAGATCATTTAGGTCTGAGGTCGATATCCTTGATATTTCATCGAAATTATTTTCCTCAAACACTCCATCGGTCTCGTTACCGCAAATTTCGCACAAAGTAGCATTTACATTTTCAAACACGCTCGTCATTTGTGCGTTACCTATGCGTCCCAGCTCCAGCTCATTAAACAGGTCTGCAAAATTCTGCTCTTGTAAACCTAATAAGTTGTTAGCTGCTTTGGAGCAAATCAAATAAAATCTAAACCAGTAAGTGTTTTCCATTTTATGCTGCTTTTGGTTCTTGGTTATTCCTGTCCTCTTCATCGACACTGAACCCGCAAGATTCACAGTAGATGAGAGTTCCTTCTTCTTCTGTAGCGCGCCCGCAAACCGGGCATATATTAGGTTTTTCCATTTCTCCGCTTCATTAAATCATTCGCCCTGGATATGAACAAAAAAGCTAATCCCGCAAGCCCTCCAACACCTGTCCATTCTATATCTTCACCGTACACGGCATATTTAAGAACTCCAAATAATGCAAAAACGAGGCATATCGCGAAAAGTGCTAAATTAAGAAATATTCGTGCTTTCATGGTTTACCATTTATAGTGTTTGTGCTTTAGTTTTTTTCTATTTTTAAGGGATCTCTGTCTATCCCTCTTTTCTTTCCCCCATAATAGTGGAAAGGATACCGCTGCAACAAAACCTCCCCCGTTATTGAACTGAACAGGCCTCATTCCGTACTCATATCCTTCTCCCTGAGAATAATTTTTTCTCAACATAGATACTCCAAAGTTAACCAGTATCGATGTTCCAACAGCTATCAACTTACATTTTTTAGGGTCTATGTCTGTGAATTGCCAAAACCCCTCGTATGTTGCTGAGTAAACAGCCCCAACTATTGCAAATCCTGTTATGGAGTTATTGATATCGTCGCTGGATGACGATTCTTGTTGAGCTACGGGCTTAGTTTGTCCCGCCATGTTAATTGCTATTGCAAGCAATAAAATTGTCGTTAATTTTTTCATTTTTGTTTTGTTTTTAACAATAGACTCTCTAAAGAACCACATTTCATTATCGCTACAAAAGTAGTATACAGTGAATAGTGACCAGGCATAAAACCAAACATAGCCTTCGCAAAATTCATTGTTTCCGGGTCTACCGAATAAATCCAATCCCTGGTTATCCGATCGTTATCGCTTAGGGGGTTGGCCCAACAATCTTGGATATCTGCTTTTGCGCTTTTGAATGTAGTTGTTAGAGTTTCCATCGTTTCGTTTCGTTTCGATGGTGTAAAAGTATATAAAGTATACTTATGATCCTAATAATTTAACACTTTTTTATAAAAAAAGCTTTAATCCCTTAAGACTAAAGCTCTTTGTCAAACAAAAATTATAAAGATGAAAGAACAATCGGTAAACAGCTCTCCCACAAAGAAAGACAAATATAATAAAAAAGCCCTTAAAACCACATTTTCCCTCAATCTCCTGGGATACGGCTGGTTAGATGCGCATCTCTCCTACCGTGTCAATCAGAGGGCTACTGCCAAGTGTCTCTGTTTGCTTCTTTCGCGACGCCTACAAACAGGGTGGTGGATCTTTCGATAACCAGGCCATTTTTTTTCCAGACTACAGCGCTATCTGGACCGGTTACTGCGCTCGCTGAGTCACACAGCCTTATCTTCGTATACTGTTTAGTGTTTAAAAATTTTTACCATTATCTCTTTTATAGAAGGAAAAAATAAATCATAAATCTTCGCATTTTCTTTTGGGATGTCTTTTCTTTCTACGCTCAGCAGATAAAGCAGTGGTTCGCTGACACGCAAGGATTTAGATATATTCTCCAAAGTACTTTTGCTTGGGGCATTCTCGTTATTTTCAATTAAAGAAAGCGTTGCTTGCGTTATACCGCATTCTTTAGCAAAATCTGTCTGGTTTAACCCTTGATGCTTTCTGAGTTTTTTTATTATCCCTCCTAGATCCATAATATTCGGTTTAAGAATTTAGCGACCCGAGTGGGACTCGAACCCACAACCTTCGGAACTAGAATCCGCTGCTCTAACCAATTGAGCTACCAAGTCAAACTGACCCCCTAAGGAGCCAGTAATTTAAACTTTTTAAAAACTTTTTCATCACTGTAAACTGCAATACTAGTAAGCTGGTTATCTAAATCAGGTTCTTTGAATATAGAAACCTTTGCTTTTTTGTATTTCAATCTAAAGAGAACCTTGTCCAGTTCCCGCTCATCCTTGACAGCCAGGAATATTAAATATTCATTGTGCCAGGCCGAACCTGGGTTATCTAATAAATACTGGGCTACTCCATGGCCAGCTTGGACGGCAGCGTATTGGATCGGTAGATCATTCCTCGTCAACACATACAACTTCTTCATTGTAAGCGGCTAAGATGTTAACAACCCCTGTGAACTCCTCTAAAGTACTTGAGCCTAAATGATCCTTAGGATCTTTTCCTCTTAATACTGCATAAGCTATGTAATGTTCTCGCAGCTCTGCTCTATTAATAGGCACTTTCCATGCCGCCTCTTCAGCTTCAATTGTTCTTTCTACACTGATCTTTACCGTTTTCCGGTTCGCTTTAGTGATAATTTGTCTTTTCACTAATTCTTTGATGTGCCCTTGTAGGGCTTGTATATTCTGTCTCATAATTTTTTTTGTTAAATGTTAATACTCGATTAAGCACTCGACAATTTTATGGAGGAACATACCTTAATTTAATCTAAGTCATAATAAAAGTTTAAAAGATTATTTTGATTCTTTAAGGAAGAACAAACCCGACGCATCGGAAAAACAAAACCCTTACCTGTCACACTACAATGATGTCTCAGTACCTCGCAGGGTTTAAGCCAGTGTTCGGCCAGCGATTCTACCTTCCAGGAATTAACCAAAATGACCTGATATCTCGAAAAGCTTTTACACTCTGTAACTCTTTGCCGATTTGGTTCAGCTCAAGTCTATTTAGTGTGACTGTGCAACCAACAGGACTACTTTCAATAATATGTTATATCTATTTCTGGGAATTCCCCTAATTTAGGCACTATGACTTCATATACAACTGAATCTTGTATTGAAGATAGTTCTAATGTAGGTACTCCAGTTGTTATTCTAAAAAAGTCGAAAGTTATATCTACTTCAAGACTCTCTTTTCCTATCCAAAAGGTTTCTTCATCTGTATCTAAGGCCATTCCTGGGATAATAGTTATATTTAACGTATCATCTTCAAAGGTATCTAGCGCACCTCCAAATGGACCCAGTCTGAACGAAGGATAAAGATAATTAGCATTTTCATTTACAGCATAATTCATATTAAACTCGTAAACATGTTCTAGGGTATCGTAATTCCCATAATTATACTTTAAGGCAATAGCCAATCTCAGATCCTTGGTTTCAGATACTTCATTTAAACCAGTTGTATCTCCCGAAAACAGAAAACCAAACCCTCCAGTATTAGGATGAATAACCTCGTCTACATGTACACTGTCTGCTGATTTACTAAGAAAGTCTTTACCTAGATCATCTAAAGCCTCTTTCGTACAGCTTGAAGCTGTAATAATTATCCCTATAAGGACTACTAAAATTTTTCTCATTGTTTTTAAATTTGTTAGAAGCCCCTGACGGAATCGAACCGCCGTATCCAGGACCAAAGCCCGGCGCCCTAACCACTGTGCTAAGGGGCTGATTTAAAACCATAGGGTTAACAGCATTAAAGGCTCTAATTTAACTGTTAACTCTGACGTTGCCCAGCTTCAAGAGTCCTATGGTTTTTCTAATGTTGACACTAGCAAGAGCTACTTTACCATTTTATTATATTGCTCGAAGGTAATTCGCCCTCGAATATAACGGGATAAAGGTTTTTGCCTTGCTGCTTTTTTGCGCTTTGAGCGCCCGGCTGCTTTACAGCCTCGTACTTTTGTAATTTGTTGTTGTGACATTTTCTTCTAATTCGTTAAAACTAGAAGAGCGCTTCCTTTCTCATGATATTTAAATTTTAGTAGCGGGGGTACGACTTGAACGTACGACCTTCGGGTTATGAGCCCGACGAGCTACCAACTGCTCTACCCCGCAATGTATATTTTCAATTGCAGGGGAGTGGCAAAAAGTTTTCTTTTCGCTTCACCCTGCTTTATGTTTTGTCTGCTCAACCAAAGTCTGATCCGTGTATAGGTTCTGTTTCTCCGGTCGCGAAAACCTTTAGTGACTGCCTAAGGATCATTATGAGATACTAAACGACCGCTTCGGTTTGCGGTTTGAACGCTGTCAGAAGTTTAAGTTTTCACTAAGGTACGTTAGCTACCATGAACTGTTCAGCCTCATCAGACATGCAAAACCCCCTTATTCGAGAGCTTGTGCTTCTTCGAAACCTTCGCATTGATAAAAGCTTTCTTCTATGCTTACCTCTTCCATTTGGCTTTCTTCTATGCTTGCCTCTCCCATTTGGCTTTCTTTATTGCCTGGACTCGCACATATAGCAAGACCATTAAGGTTTCGACGATGTATGCATTCTGTACAATCTTTGTATATATTCATATCCATTTTTTTAAAGGTCTGCCTTGCCAAGGACGGTCTAAAAGTTTGTCATTACCTTACTCTTAAGGAAGAGCAGCTTTTTACAGCCTTTCGAGTCTCGTTCTTATGTTATCAGTCTCCACTTAGGATTGGACTCTTTCTCTAGTATGAAATACTAAACTATCACTTCGGCTTGTGATTTATAATGTGCGTTCCACTAGGCTTTAGATTCGAATCCTTGTCCTACCCGTCTTATTGTTTAGCTTCATCAGACTATTATTTGGGGGCTTCTGTCCAGTTAAAATACAAGTGCGCCTATAAAACGAATTCGTTTGCAATGTCCTAAGTTTTATATTTTTAAGGTTTGCAACCCTCATCTGACACCCTTGGCAGGGCTCGAACCTGCACCTCCCCAATATTTTTATTGTTTTTCAAAGAACTTTAAGTAACAGCAGTAGTTTTATCCTTGCCTCTCCACTTCAGGACACCCCGACCTTTAACGAGTTTAATTGAAGTTTCATAGATTCCATGGGAAGGGCCCTACTTTTAATCATCACCTATTATACCAGAACTGTTACTAACTTTATTCTGAAACAAAAGTATATATAATATATTTATATACCAAATTTATTTTTATACACCCCCGCCTTTTTCGTTTATTACTTTTCTGAGCGCCTTAGCAAAACTCTCTGCTCCAGACTTATCCGTTTCCAGTCTCAGCATTACATAAGCGATATTTTTACTTGGTTCGCCTTCCTTATGGAATTCAATATCAAAGTTTTTGGTTTGGATCAATATATTAATGTTCCCAGAATCATCCTTTACCATTACTATAACACGCAAAACTGCTTTAGTGGGCATCTTGTAATACAAGACTGGCATTTGAATTAAAGATCTCCGTCCGGTTGAATCTATTTTTATCTCCCTTACAGAATTCTTTAACAAAACACTGTCTTTCTTGAAAGAGATACTGTATTCATTCAAGTAGTTTTGCACACGTCCTGAGAGTGCGTAAGCAGCTTCCATAACATACCTCTCTTTAGATATCTGTTGACTAAAAACGCTCGTTAAAGCACTTAAAACAATCAATGTAATTAAAGTTTTTTTCATAAAATTCTCTTTTTTATATACCTAATTCTACCATATCGTATCCAAATAAAAACAATATTCATCATTATCGAAATCGTTATCAAACTCAGATACTTCGTAATCTTCCCCAACCAGTACAGGAAGGGTGTCTTTGATCTTGAACTTTTTAAAATGCTCGAGGAAATCTTTACCTTTTAAAACATTCAAAGTTGAATGCTCAAGATCAAACTCCTGATCCGAGAAACCCGAGACACTGTTGCCTGTTATCACAACCGGATAAACCTGACGCCCGGACTTTACTCCGACCATCCAAATAGGTTTATCTTCAAGTTCTTCTCGTACTATCGTTTCTAAAAATTCTTTTATACTCATAGTCTAATTCGTTTTAACCATTGTCGCATTCTCTTTTTGAAAGGCCTGTCTTTTTTCTTCCTGTGATAATTTTTGTTACCCCTCCAATTGCGCCTGAGATCTTCATCGTTATCGGCTTCATTTACTTTTGTGTACGGTTTCATAATTTTCTTGTGTGAAAAAGTCCATATTTAAAACAATATTCAAATTCATCGGTTCTCCAGTACCTCTCGCCTATGCTTCCAGGCTCGTATATATCGGTCAATAAAAGACCCGTGAATACATTGTCAGCATTAACAACCAAAGCCCCCGGAACACTGGGAGCGGTTCCCACTTTTATTTTTATATGATCGCTGTGTTTGATACTGACACCGAAATACTTGATCAGGGTCGCTTTAACTTTCAAGGTAAGCCGTTCCCTCTCAGCGTCTCTCAGCGGCGATTGGACAAGACACCCCGGACCCTTCATACTCAGCGCCTCCTCTATAGCACCTTGTAAGGTTTTGGAGAGGCATTTGATCATGCTGTTTAATTCACTCCGTTTCGAATACACCATAAGCTTTAAAAAAATCAATGTTATTTAATCCGAAGAACCTCCAGCCCTCAACCGCTTCTTTGGGTAGCTTGGACCTATTATGTTCCTCTACTAAAGTGACAAAAACCCCAAAATCCATAGAGTTAATTTCGTCGATCACCTGCATGGCCAAAGCCACCCCTTCTAAAGCTCTAGGCTTCTCGATCTCGTCCACAACTACATAGGAGCGTCCTTTCCCCTCACGGGGCAAACAGTTCCCATTGGTGGAACAAACAAAAGCACGTGTTGCTCCTACCGTCTCGCTCCTTATCTCCCCTCCACAAACTGTGCATGTTCGATATGTTTTTCTGTCAAATAGTCCCATTTTTATATCTTTCTCACAAACGGGTGGTACGTTTCTTTATACCCTCCAATGTCTAGTTTTACCCAAATCAGTCCTTTGGCGGTGATCTCTATTACCTCCCCGTGAAGAGCTGGGAAATTAGCATAGTGATCACACTCCACTCGATCCCCGACTTGTACATTATCAGGGTTCAAAGAGCTTGTAAATATAGGGCTTTTTATGTCACAACCACTTGAGCAATAAAAATCGCTCGTTTGTTCTAACTTCATTCCTGGTAATAGTCCGTTACAAACGGAACATCTCGCGCTACTTGTCATGATTTTGGTCGATTATTGGAACGATAGGACACTTTCCCGTCTATTAAAATACTGTAGTTACTATGTTTTCTGGCAAAATAAACCGCCTTTTGGGCTTGCATATATCTCTTTAAAGATACGTGACCCCTTCTTACAGGCCTGGTAAGATCCGCTACAATTTCTTGACCTTCAGCATATTTATTAGCTAAGCTGATGACTTCTTTGTTCTTTCTCGGATCAAAGATTTTATAGTAGGGTACTAAAATGATCGGAAGTAAATACCGCCGGATAAAACGTTTATATTTCATACTTGTCATGATTTAAAAATGTCTGTCAATTTCAAAATACACTGTATCATCAGTAACAACCAAATATAACTCTCCTGCATGCTCATAAGCTGACCCTTTTACTGTAGCTTCTGTAAAAGCATAAGGAATAACTATTGAATTCTCTCCAATGACTTTAAATATAGGGGTGAAATCGTGATTCTCTAATATGTATTTATCAGCAACCCCTCTAAATTTAATATACGAGGCTTTTCCTTCAGGTGTATCATATTTTAATTTTCTATGATCCTTACGCATCTTTTGGATATGCTTCGGAAACCTGCCTTCGTGTCCGTACGCATCAAAATACTTCCAATTATAATATTTTCTCTTATTTATATATCTTTCTTTAAGTTTTTTTACTTCATTACCTTCTTCATCGTAAGAGACAAAAGATCCCCAGCAATAGGCTCCGATTATTGATTCAAGTTCGTAGAATTTAACCTTCTTGTGATTTGGGTAAAGCTTATTCAAAAAGTCTATACCCTCTCTTAATTCTCCTTTTTCTTCAATATATTTATCTACCCAGTCATGCCAGGCGTGCTCATTGAGGAACGCACTTGTTTTCTCATCTTTACACACTGGAAGATCTACTTTAGGTGTAAGATTTTTATGCTTTCTTTTAAACTTACTACAGCAAAAGGCCCAGGTATCCAAGCTTATAAACCATTCTTTTGTTTTCTTAAGCAAATGCAGTACAGTAATTTCTACACCGGAAAGCATTTTCTGCTTTTCGGTATGCATAATATTGAACTCATGCAATTTTTCTGGAAATACTCTTTTTGGTCTGCCCATTATTTGTTTTTTATAAAGTACACGTTCCTATATATTTTCTTTTCAAGATTTACCCGGCTCCAGTACTCCTCCCTCGTATATTTCTGCTTTCTCCAGGTATAAACAAACTCTGTTGTAACAAAATTCCCGCTGATTTTAGTTATTTTCACAGGGGGTTTTATGTCAGAGTATTTATAGTGGGGCTTATGCTTGTAAAACTCCCTGGTATCAATCAGGGTTCCTTCAGCTAGGTTCAATTCGGGAACAGGGAGAAGCTCCTCTATATATCCGACCGGATTTCCGTCCTTGTAAGGGCTTCCTAATCTAATTTTTAAGTAGTGTATTTGATTCTTGTTTAGATCAGACCCGTCACTATTGCCTCTCGAAAATGAAAGAGAACCATAATGAAAACTAAAGTAAGAATTCCTATAAAAATGATTTTTCTCGTGAATTTGTTCGTTGAGTCTTAGCTTCAACACCTCTTTTTCGGTTGAGGTTAAAAGAAAACCAACATGATCTACAGCTTCTTGGATTGTTATTTCGTCCATTCGGCATCCTCCCTAAGTGATTTTAAATGTGAATCAATTACTGATTTCATCATAGCCCTGTTGTGTTTTGTATCTACAAATTGCATTCCTACTGATTTGTAAAGCTCCTTTGCCTGTTCGAATGTTAGTGTTTTGCTGAAATTTATCATCTTCTCGTTTGTTTTGTTTGACTCTGTAAAAGTATATAAAATATACTTATGATCCAAACTTTATTTGTTCGGATTAGTCCGAAAAGCCAAAATTCTCTTTTTCAAACGGGTTCGGTTCTTCCTGAAATACTTTTTATTGGTCTTCTTGCGCTTCTCCGGATCTAAGTTTTCCTGGATCTTCTCCTTGTTCTCTTGAGCGTATTTTTTCAGGTAGGCTTTTCTTGCCAATTTACTGCACTCCGGGGCGCAGTATTTTTGAGCAGGTCTTGAAGGTTTAAACTCAAGACCGCACTCTAAGTAAGCACACTTTTTCATTCTTTTAGATGGTCGTGAAGTTTCGTAATTTGCTCAATCGTTACATCTTCAATGCACCCTATGTCAATAGACCCTTCGGTTTTAATACGGACCGTTCTCTCTCCCTTATCCGTGGAAATTAAAAGCGACATGATAGGTGTCACCTTCGCAACATCCTCGCACTGTGTTAAGTACCTGTGTGTTCTGTTGATAACTTTAAATAGAAGAGGTGCCACGTTAAGAAATACACTCTCTCCAGCAACTTCGATCCTATCTTCGCGAATAATAACCAGCTCATTACCTAGTTTGAACACGGGTTTCAAATAAGCTTCACAGTTCTTCGCATATACAACATGTCCCCCTTCACAGACATAAACCGGAACCCCGGTTTTTAAACCGTGGGATCTGTCTCTACGAATTACTTTTAAAACGGCGCCCTTCAGGGCTGGTTTCTCGAACTCTGAGTGATCGGAGTTGTTTTGGCCTGCCATGTTAACTGTAATGTACTCAGGGGTTTCGACCTCTTCTTTTGTTGCCGCCCTCCATTCAGTATTCACAAATATGGTTTTACCCTCAACGCTTTTGATTCCAGGTGTATACTGTCTCCAAATGATAACTTTGTTAACTGTATTCTCTGGGGTCCAATCAGAACAAGCCCCAGTAACAACTATAAAGTCCGGTCTTTTCGACCAAGATTCTTGGATAATATTATTTGCCCTTAGTGCTGTAGTTAAACTGAACCCATAGCCGTCAATGTCGGCACCTATCCCGTCGTGACAGGGGGTGAGGTCTAAGCCTTTGATCACCCCTACGTGTGGAAAAGTCAATTTATCACAATAGATAGGGTTTGACATAGGCGTATCGTTGATAACACCGAAATAAGTCGCAGGTCTTTCGAGTATAACAACATTGTCGCCTACACTGAATCCCAGCTCAAGGGCTTTAGCTTTAGCTTCTTCATTTGTTGTGGCCTCGGCAAACTCGACAATGGTATAGGCTCCGTGACTGAAAATGATGTCTTTGTGAGACGCATCCCTACACCACACCCCTTCTTCGTTAAGGGTGTTAACCACCATCTTATCGTGGCGATTTGCTTTAGAGACAATCAAGTCTCCTATAATAGCTTTTTTTCTCATTATAAATTAAGTTTTAGTCTGTTAGCAATACTTACAACAACATCTTTAATTACATCAGCGTCCAATCCAGTCATCTTTGCCATTGTAAGGATAAAACAAGTTAAATCACTTTCATTGTTTATCTGGCCTTCGTTTACCGACTTCATTAATGTTAAATTGATTGTTTCTAAAATGTTAAGTGAATCTAAAATGCTGTTTGAGTTTTTCATCTGTTCGTTTGTTTTGTTTGACTCTGTAAAAGTATATAAAATATACTTATGATCCAAATAAAACTTTATAAATGCTTAGAAAATTGCGGATACTTCTCTTTAAACCACTTAATGAAATATGTTTTGTTTATTTTAATATGCTTGCAAGCGGTCTTCTTTTTAATGTTTTGCGGCAATTTGAGTATATCCTGGGTGTATTCCACGATAATAGCATCAGCCTTATCTATTGGCATGTTATCGGGTTTGCCTTTAGGCATTAAGATGCCATAAGCTATGCTTTCGTAGTTAATGGGCTTGGACCCTCTTTTAGTTCTTTCGCGTGTTCTTGGATAACCTGGACCTTCCCCCAAGTATTCCCCTGTGACGGAATCAAATGTACCATCTATTAAGCCTTCAGCTATTTCTCCCATACCATTAGTTTAACAAGCATACCACATTACTAGTAATACTGCGATTATTAAGATAATTAGATTTCTGCATCCTTTTTCGTTTTCCATGATTTTTTAACTCTTCGATATGTTTAACTCTTCGATACATTTATCGTAATCAAAACCGTTCTTTATCATTAGAGCTCTACTTTTAGCCTTAGATAATTTTTGCCATCTCTGGAAACCTATGCTATAAACAGGCTCTTTTTCTATCTTTGGGAATAGTTCTGATAAAGTGTTAGCTGCGTTTACTAAAGTTGCTTGGTATTCTTTTGAGTTATTCATCTTTTTTCGTTTTGTTTGACTCTGTAAAAGTATATAAAATATACTTATGATCCAAATAAACTTTAAATTTCTTCAATTGTAAAGTTTTTAATACCCCAAACCTTGATAAATCGCACGGTCTGCTGTTTAGTCGGGAAACGATAAGCTTTACTTATGTCATCCGTGTTAGTGAGCCAAAGTGCTCCTCCAGTAAACCAGCTCCCGCTGCTGGCTTTAAAGAAATAGGGGTATTCCTTATTGTTGCTTTTTATTATATAGTTGGTATCGCTTAGGTAGTCGTCTACTACAGCTTTAGCTTCTTCTAATGAATCGGCGTAAGCAAGGTCACCATTAAAAAAGATATTCCAAGTTTCTTTTTTCTCTGAAACCCTACAAGCAGGAAAGGGGATTGCTCCCCCTTCTATCTTTATTCCTTTATAGTTTAGTTCTTGTCTCATTTTTAGACAGCCATCAAATAACCCTCGATACTTCTTACCTGGTCTCCTCCAGTTAAATCAATATTTTCAACCCCTTGAAATACCGCTTTATTGTCCTCAACTACATTCTTAAGTATTACAGTGTTGTTAACATTGGTCGGAATACCGCATACTATTGCAAATACTTTAGCTATTTTTCCTTCGGTTACAATTTGATAATTTGCTTTCATCTTTTTTCGTTTTGTTTGACTCTGTAAAAGTATACAAAATATACTTATGATCCAAATAAAACTTTAAATTTCTTCAATTGCACCTGTCACAATGTTATATATTTGACGGGTCAACTCTATATCGTAGCTGCCATCGTGGAGCTTGGATTTCTCCACTGTTATACCTAATTCAGCAGCTACAGTACTCAACTTGAAATTAACCATCTTTGCCCGCCTCTTAATTAAATACTGTGAGGCCAATACAAAAACATCCAGGCTATCAGACCAAAACCACGAATTCAAATAAGGATCATCGTTTTGTTCAAACCAAGATCTTAAGAAGGGATCATCAAAGCTCCTGTTATTATACCCCACAAGCCACGCTTTATCTGTTCTGTCAAACTTATCGATGTACTTGGACAACATAACTGTAAGCTTCAAATAAACCTCTGACATCTCAGGATAAGCCATTATTTGCGTCTCGGTAACCCCTCCAATCCGTAAAGCTTCAGGTTCTAAGATAGCTTTGGGGTGGGGTCTTGTCTTAAAATCGAACTCTTGCACCTCTTTTCCGTTTATCTCTACCAGGCCTGCAATTTGGTGAATGCTGTGCTTCTTAGGGCTCAAGCCCGTCGTTTCCAGGTCATAAAATACTTTTATAATGTCTTTCATTGTTGCGGTTTTATATTTAAAATCCAATTTTTATTGTCGATAAGCCATTGTATGGCTTTTTTATTATGATCCATCCCTAATAAACGCTCATCCGAAAAGTTCGCCCACTCTTCACGGGTATGGAATTCGCAGCCTATTTTTATATGGGTTTCAAGAATAGTGATGTGATACTTCCCTGTAATAAATACAAAGAATTTTGAACGCACATCTCTTATTACTATTTCACCTGCCTTAATCCATTCGCCTGCACTAATCCCATTGCCTGCACTAATCCCATTGCCTGCATTAATCCATTCGCCTGCATTAATCCATGCGCCTGCATTAATCCCATTGCCTGCATTAATCGATTTGCCTGCCTTAATCCATTTGCCTGCCTTAATCCATTCGCCTGCACTAATCCCATTGCCTGCACTAATCCCATTGCCTGCATTAATCCATTCGCCTGCACTAATCCCATTGCCTGCACTAATCCCATTGCCTGCATTAATCGATTCGTCTGCATTAATCGATTTGCCTGCATTAATCGATTCGCCTGCACTAATCCCATTGCCTGCATTAATCCATGCGCCTGCATTAATCCCATTGCCTGCATTAATCGATTTGCCTGCCTTAATCCATTCGCCTGCACTAATCCCATTGCCTGCACTAATCCCATTGCCTGCATTAATCGATTTGCCTGCATTAATCGATTTGCCTGCATTAATCGATTTGCCTGCATTAATCGATTTGCCTGCATTAATCGATTCGTCTGCATTAATCGATTCGTCTGCATTAATTGAACCCAGTACCGTTATACTTCTTCTCACCGACAGAGATACTCTGATATCAACATCGCCTTTTACGTCGAGAGTTTCCAATTCAAAAATATTTCCTTTTTTCAGGATATTTTTGTAGTGTTCGTCTATAATTATCGTTTCCATGCTGTAAAAGTATATAAAATATATCAGTATGCAAAAAAAAGCATGCCAGTATGCAAAATCGGTAAACAGAACGCTAAAACCTATCTATCTAAGCCTTAACTACTTAGAAAATGTAAACAGAAGGGCTTTTTTCTCTGTATCTCTGTATCTTCTTAGTCTTTAAGTATTTAAGGTGATTGTAAACAGATAAACAGATATACAGGTGTTCCTTATAGGGGATATTTAAAATAAAAAAAAATAATTATATACTTATATAGTATTACTATTATATAAATAATATATATATAAATATTTTGTTTATACTGTTTACACCCTTTGGGCCTTCTGATTTTGAGGAAGTTACAAAGAAACAATCACTGTTTATTTCTGTTTACACTGTTTACCTTGATTATCAGACAGTTACGGGTTTTAAACACTTTTAAAAGTTGACCAAAAATACTGTTTCTCTGTTTACCTGGACCTTACATTGTTATGTTTCAGCCAGTTGCGGTAAACAGTAACTTTCTTAAACAAAAAAAAACGAGCTAAAAATAGCCCGTTTCAACCTCTTAAAAATACTGTTTCTCTGTTTACCTAGACCTTACATTGTTATGTCTCAGTCTGTTACGGTAAACAGTAATTAAGGCATATTCTCTAACATTCGCATGCACATGGCTGCCGTTTGCCTTAATTCTGCCCTAATATCTTCTAAACTGCCTCCAGCATCATGATAATCTAGTACTGCTTTTGTAACTTCTCCAGCTTCTTCATTCAATATTGCTACTTGCTTAAACATATCCCTTGGATAGTTGGGGTGTTTCACTTTTGCTTTTTTTAACTCTTCCTCGACAGAGGCGTACTTTTGTAATCCCATATTATTTGATCTCTCCTATTTGATAAGTTCTGAAATTTGAATTTAAAGGTTTCTCGTTTCTGAAATGGTAAACCTTACTTCTTACTTTTCCGTTTTTCCAAGCGCTCACGATTTTATAAAAGCCCTCTGGGATCGGGAGTGAGCCTCTATAGCTTATCTTTCCGATCAGCCCGACTTCTACGCAAACACTGTCATTATAAACGGACAACTGTGTAACGTGAAATTCCAAGCTCTTCCAGACACCCCTGTTTAAACTGGGGTGTTGTGGGACGATATTTTTCATATTGAAGCTGTTGAACAGATGCTTCTTAGTTCGGGCTTTAGCAGCCGGGAAAAGATGCCCTCTGTCATATCCCGATCCTCTGTAATCCTTCGGGCTTAAGGTTCCTTGAGCTCCTCTGAAATATCCTTTTCTCTTGATAGAAGGGACCGGTTTCTTAACTGTGTAGGTTACCTTTTTAGGGAGTTTAACGGCTGAATCGAACCAAACAGTGTAAGGTTCAATATGCTCCTGCCCTCGCATACTTGTTAGGGCGACCAGTAGTATTAGTATAAATGTTATTTTCATCCTTGTAATCTATTTTTTAATTCATCTAAAGCTTTGTTTCTTTTTTCTATTTTCTCCCTCAGCATTGCACGTATTCTTTCACCCGCTGCTTTTTCTTCAGCCGTGGGCTCTGCTTCCACCTCTTCGGTGTACTTGTTTTTCAGTGTCTTGTAATCCTCTTGTGTCTTTTCAGCCCGGGCTTTCAACTCATTCCAATCCAGGCCCACGAGTATTTTTGAGGGGTAATCGACTTTCTCATCCATTAAGGATTTAGTCTTTTTTATTCCGGTCATTTTCGAGTACCAACTGTTTGTAAGTTGGTGGTTCAATAGTAATGGGTTGATCCCCATTCTGGCAGACACCCGGGCTATTAGTAAATTCATCCAGTTTATTTCTGCGTACATCTGCTCTACACTCTGAGCGCTTGCTATAGTGGCGTTTATATCTATTCGCCCATGGACATCAAGCTTAATCTGATGCCCTTCAATTTCCTTTCTGGCTTGTTCCAGAACGGCCCTGATCTCTTTTATGAAGGGTAGGGCTGCTTTATCGTTGTGAGCTCTGCTTTCAGCTTCCTTTAATGCTCTTAGTATCCTGTTCAGTTCCTCTAGCCTGGACCTCTTCTTGCCAATGGCTACAGACGCATGATCCTTGCTCCAGTCAATTTGCATCTTCTCGATCTCAAGCTTGTACTTAAGGGCGAATTTCTGAACAGAAGAAAAGCTTACGTCCACCCCGGTGACTTCGATGAGCCTCTTATGTATTTCGGTGGGGGAATAGTACCTTCCAAACAGCTCAAGCAGTTCAGTTTTTCTAAGTTCTAAAAGGCCTTCAAAATCCTCTCCTGTTTCCTTATTCATCTTCCTTCTAAGAGATCCTAAAGCAGGCTTGAGCTTTTTAAAATGCTCATACCTTACCTCAAGCAGCCTTGTCTCATCGGCGGGCAAATGCCGTATAGCAAGCTTGAAATTATGTGGAACATTAAGCATGCTTATTCTGCTCCCGTCACTAGCCTCATAGATACCATAATCAGACAGTATCTTGTTTAGTCTATTGTATCTCGCTACTAGAGCTTTATCTTTAAAGTTTTCCGGGAGTATTATTTTCGGAGTAGTCTTTTTTTTCACCATGTGTCCAATGTACTTATTTTTTTAATACAGGCAAAACGTAAACAGCGAATCGTACACGTTAAGCGCTGATGCTCAGAGCTATTATGCTTTAAGGGTTATCATTTTTTATTATAAAAGCTCATGGTAATTATAAATAATCTCTGATAATTACCAACAGCGCCCCACGGTAGAAACCTAAGCGCTTTAGTCCATGTGATCCAGCCCCTTTTGACTTATTTCTAAGCAGTCGATCTTGTCCAGGCAATCCTCTAAATAGATGTGTAGGAAGGGCTCATTGCGCCTTGGTATCAATCCCCTTACCATTGTGTGTCCTTTTTCGTTTTTGTACTTCCAGACAGGTATGTTCCACATGTTGTAACTCCAACCCGCGCTTTCAAAGGTCTCGAAGATGAGTGGTTTTAAATCGGCATACGGCCCGAGTCTATTGAACCCCTTAGGCATCCCCAGGAATATTTTCCCAATCGGAATCATAAATGTTCCAGCGCTGTGTTTTCCACAACCAATTCCGGCGACAGGGTTCTTTTCAAAACACGAAACGTTACTACCACGGATACACCCCGGACATTGGTATTCTTCAATTGATTCTTTATTTTTCATATTTCTTTAATTCTTCAATAAGTCTTTGTTTCTCATCACTATCAGGCTGTTTATTTATATAGATGCGACACCATTGCAATAGCCCACTAACTTCTGTATGCTTATTAGTTGCTGCTCTTTCTACGCTTAGGGGATATAAATAACCCCTTATAGTTTTAGGTTTCCAGCCTTTACAATCTACCATAGGAGGCCTCGCCCATTCGGGATATAGCCAGGCGTCATCAGGTTCTTTTATACCCTCTATTTCTGCTCTTACTACCCCATAGGGCTCAACCTCAAGCACCACATGCTTGATCTTACCGCCCCCTTCTGTGAATTTATATACAAAAGACTCCGGTATTAATGGTAATCCTAGTGCTTTATCTGTTGAGGCTATAATAACACGTAACCCCTTAAGTAAACTAAGAGATTTATTTTCTACCTTTGCTCCACCATCAAAACACTCAATTGGGTAAAAACGCCCATCTATCGAACCGATCCCACCTACGGATACGCCATCCGTAACAATAGCACCCTTTTTTACCTCTTCGTCAGAGGTGAAGTATATATGGAAATCTTTAAGGTTGGATTGATCAGTCTCTTTTTTTGCAGATACTGCAACTACATTATATTGTTTTTTCATACCGCTTTTATTATGCTTTCGTTTTGCTGCTTCAGTTTTTCAAACTTTAATATTGCTACAGCTAAGTCTTTTAGGTGTTCGTAACCATATAGCCTCAACCCATTCGCACCACACAGATCACCAGGGTGCATAACCCGACTCGTGTCGAGGCAATTAATGTAGATGCGATCCCCTTTACCTGTGCTTATTTCCCAAATACCTTCTTCTGTCTTCATGACTGATTGAAATTTATAGTAAATAATTCATTTGTTTGCGGACAATGCATTTCAGCTAATCCTCTAATTGCTCTACCTCCGATAATTTGATTTCCTGCATCTAATATCGCGTGTACTCTTTTAAACCACTCTTCTCGTTTTATAGGCTTACCTTGATATCCGTATTTCCACTTATAAGAATCGTTCTTCATTATTTTAGTCTCTATCGTTGTATATGTTGTCTTCAGCGGTATTAATCCAGGCTACGATTATCTTCGGAATAAATACGATTATCTTTGCTAATGTAATCGTATATGTTAAGGGGGTTATTAATAACTCTACCCAAAATGGAATTTTCTTTTTCATAGTGATATTTTAATAAAGGGGAGCTTGAAAACTCCCCGTATACTTTACTCTATACTCGCAATCAGATTTTTGCTTTTCCCGTGAATCTTAGCATAATATCGACACACTCATCAAGCAAACCCTATTCGGATAATAAAAATACCTTATCCAAATTAATACTATAGGTTCGTTTTTGCCTTTCGGCTCCTCGTAGTGTGGGCAGATTCGGTAAGATATCTGTTTTCTTACCCTGCCAGATTCACGCAATACTATCGTAACCAGGGACAGTAGCCCCAGTATTGTGATAGATATGTACGTGCAGATTATCATTATTCTCCTCTTTTAGATACGTAAACTTGCACCCTTTTATTATCGTAGTCGTGGAATACTGACATTACTCTATAATAGGTCTCCTTGAAGTAGATCTCCTCATCTTTTCTGGGTAATAGCCCGTTTAGATATGCCGGGCTAAAACTCGTTAATTTTTGATCCGAAAAGAAGTCAACTATAAATACATCCATTTTTAACCATTATTTATTTGATCTTCATTTTCTTCAGCATTGAAGAAAACTATTTTAATTGTCACCGCTATAAAGCTAATTGCAATCCCTGTTGCTACTCCTAAAAAAAAACACATAACTTTATTCTTTGTTTTCAGGGTTTGAAACTTCCATTTCTTTAAACACCGCCCGCACTGCAAAGTCGTCGTACTCCATAACATCATAAATGTAATCACATTCGACTAACATTCCCAGCTCAGGATCTTTGTGCTCAAGCTCAAAAATAATTTGGCTTCCAGGATTAGCTACCTCTTTTTTGAAGAACATTTCTTTTTCTAAAGAATTACGCTGTGCTCCATTCGAACTTACTGTTAGAACTGAAAGGGGAGTAGCTACCAACTGGCTCTCCATTAAGAACCTATGTAAACTTGCGCTTTTAATTGCTAGTTCCATGTTATTTGTCCTCCCTGTCCGTAGCTTCAGCTACTTTCCCGTCATCCGTGGATTTCTCTTCTTCCTCAAGTTCTACCTTTCCTCCGAATATCTTTCTGGCCATAGCTTTGAGCTCTTCCTCTTTCTCTCCATCTCTCCCCAATAATTCCTCTTTGACCTGGCCCAGGATACCTGAAAGGGCTTCTTTAGCACCCTCAAAGCTTTTGCCCAGCTCCTTAATTTTCACTTTCACAGCTTCTAACGCGATCAGCTGAGCCTCGATAACAGGCGCTAGATCTGCGTTCGCAACTAAAGGAAGCCTAAGGCCTTTTCGACCAACTTCTAGCGCCCCGCGCTCATTCTTAGTTAGTTCTCTAAGGGCTTTCCATTCAACGATGACCATTTCAACGTCAGCACATGCATGATCAGGGCAGCATGATTCTTTTAAAAAAGATTTAGCTAGTACTTCAATATTTTCCATTCTTTAATTTTTAAGGCCCTCTAAAAACAGCACGCGAGGGCGTTTAACGTGCTTTTATTTTTTCATTATGTTGGTTAGAATCACGACACACGCCATAACCAGGGTAAAGCTTCCTAAGCTGACATCTTGCAGCGGAGTATTGAAGAACTCGCTCAACTGGTTATTCTCTGACTCAGAGAGGCACCCTCCTAAGAAAATGCCCAGTACGATACAGAGCAGTATCCAAAATTTCTTTTTATTTTTCACGTATCGCTTGTTTATTAACCTCTTCAATTTTAGCTTTAAATAGAGCGGATATGGCACTCAAGGTATTTTCGTCCACCTGGTAGTTGTACAGTAGGTTTTTGATCTCTATACTGAGGTCAACCAGGGCGGCTACTTGGGGTTTATGTTCGTCCATGCAACCAATTGCAATCACCTCGTACCCCTTCTCTTGGATAAACGCCTTGTTCTGTTCAGAATCACTGAAGAACATCCTAAAAGCCCCTCTGCATTTGGCAGTATCTGTATAGCGGAATTTTACCCACCGTTCTTTGTCCTTTTCAAACAATTGTTCTAATAAATCTGGCATGTTAATTTTCTTTAAATTCCTCTATATAGGAACGTGTTACCAATGTAATGCTTTTACTAAACAGGAATCCTGCACCTACTGTAGAGACCATCACTTTCCACCAAATGCTCGGGAATACCCAGACACATACCAAGGAGAATATAAAAGCCAGGGCCAAGAGTACCCAGCCCCAAAACACGACATTGGCAAAATGTGGATGTTTTTCCTTCATCCATAGGTAAAATAACGCTTCTCTTAATTCGTTCATTGTTTGTTTATTATTGTTTCTAATTCAAGTGCAAATTCAGCGGCCATCCTTCGCATGCTTGCGATTCGTGAAGAATCTGCTGCAAAGGTTGCGTATTTCTCCCTTAGAGCGCTGATTTCACCCATCAGCTTATCATCCTGTTTATTCCCTCTCAGGTGTCCCTGGACAGCTATGAGCAATTTCCTTTTACCCGCTATTTCAAGATTTATATTTCTTATATCGACTTCGATAGCTTCCAGCTTGTGTCTTACTTCGTTTCTTTCAAACTTGGCCGTTTTGTACTCTGCTTGAGATATACCCGGTTGATTGAGCTTATCTTTCCACTGAGTAGCTTCTGCCTCCTTTAGTATCTTAGCCCCTACATAGCCGGATTTAGTTGCTTTAAGGTCGATTATAGATCGTTCTAAATCTACTTCGTTTTCCGGCGTTGGGTTGAATTCAGCCATGGTTTCCTAATTTTTAAGTATCTGCACGAAGGGATAACACTCCCCTCTTGCCGTTAATATCTGTAGCCTCTACGATATCTATATCTAAGTCCGAGGATAGCTTGAGCCTCTCTTTAACATAGTCCTGTACCTTTTTAGGGGGACCTATCAGGGTGACTGTTGACAGATCACCCACTACAATGTCGCTAAAAATTGTCCAACTCATTTCGTATCTTCGGTTAAAGCGTTAAACCTGTTAGGTATAACTATTTCATTGCCCTCAATCTCGACAACGTTGCTGTTTGGCAAGGAGGCAGTTACAACCCCAAGGTCGCCATTAAAGGCGAACCCTATCCCTATCTCACTAGCTTGAGCCAGTGATAAATTAACAAGTACTTTGGTTCCTTTTTTCATAAGTCTGAATTTTTTATCACTCTACTGAATGATATCTTTAAGATTCTACATATTTTCTTTAATCTGCCTATTGACATATCCGAAACTTTGTACATTTTCCCCACCCCGGATTGTTGTATGCCTATTTTTTCGCCTGCTTGTTTTTGAGTCAGGCCTTTGCTTTCAATCTCTCCTCTGAGTACTTCTCCCAGCTTAGTCATACCCCTTCCTTTTTTAGTGTTTCTTTACAGGCCTCCACTATAGCTTCAATCTGCTCAATAGTGGCGTAATCTTCACAGCCTATTTTTATATACTTAACCTTTCCCTCGCTGTGGCGGGTAAGAGTAACGTAATTATCCAATTTTCCGCTAACAGAAGCGCTTTTCTTAGCTGCTGGAATAAACCACTCGGCCCAAGTCAGAAGGGATTCAAACGACACGCTTTCGCTTTTATAGAATACTTGCCAAACAGGGATCACATACGCTTTTCCAATACGCCCGGAAATTTCAGATTTCACGAGAGCAACTTTACCTCCTCCGAGATTTAACCCCTTTTGTTTATTAGTGAAATAGGCCAACCTATATGGTGATCCAGCTAATGATTCCGGTTTGTCTGTTCTAAACATAATCTCCTTGCCATCAAACTCAAACTTTAGGATTTTACCAAAACTCTTATCTGCAACAGGGTAAATGTGTTTTCTTCTTTCCTCTTCCAAGGATTCGGTGCTTAACCAAACCTCGTCCCCGATATGGAATCCGAGCCCATGGGCTTTTATTTCGGCCTTGGTTGCAATTCTGCAATATTTCTTTAAGATAACGAAACTATCTCCGGGTTGAGTAGATCTCGCCATATAAGTGTCTCCCTCTACGCCTTGAACTTCAAGAAATTTACCTTTTTCACCGCACCCTAAATGCATCTTATCAATTACAACATATTTAGGAATCTCTTCTTTCACAGCTTCAACCATGAACCCTAAAGAAGGCCTCCAGATCATAAACCTGTCTTGGTTTATGATTATCCCATCCTCGATCTTAAGATGTTCGATAGTGGTGAAAGCTTCACCGCTTTTATCCTTTACAGAAGAACCTTTTGGGAAAAACTCAAAGGCTTTCTCTTTAATGAAACTGTAAAAGTCTCCCGAATCAAGGAAATACGTTGTCTTTGGGTTTTTCTCCAAGGGCTTAGGCTTTTCTGTTATCTTGACCAGATTAAAAGCATAATTATCCCTGGGGCTGGCATACCAATACTTGTCGCCTGTAAATAACTCTTTCCCGTTGATCACCCTACTTGGTGTTTGCTTTATTACAGTCAGACAGACATTAATGATCTTGCTGTCTTCACTATCTGAAATCCTGGTATAGGATGCTTCTCCGGTGAAACTGTACCCCCTGGGTAGAACTTCTGAGAGCTTTTTATCTTTATACATTTCCGCCATATTTATTAATCATGTTTTTTAGCGCTGTTTTTACCTTCTCTGCGCTATTTTTATCTATGTTCAGGCGAAAAACTATGTACCCTGCATTATTTTGGTGCTTGTCGCCATTAAATACCGCTACGGACAAACCATTGGCTTGAACAAATACATTTATGTTCCCGTGTTTGTCTCTCATGGTTAGGAATACATTCTTGATATCCTTTATCTTGATTTTGTAGAATATTTTAGCTACATCCAGTACAAGGCTTGAGCTGTCTTGTCTATATACTACTCTACTAACTGCATTAGAAACGTATAGAGAGCTATTGTCAAACCCTACACTATATCTATTCAAGAAATCCCCAACACGACCTGAATGAGCGTAGACACTTTTCATCAAATAAGTCCCTTCACTTGTGATAGTGTCCTTCTGAGAGAATAGATTCAGACTGTTTAGAGCCAATAAGGCTATTAAAATTATCTTTTTCATTATTTAGCCGTTCTATGAGTTGTCACACCTGTACTATACTCCAAATAAAATTTACCAGGAGCTTCTTTTGCAAAATACCTAACTATGTAACCCTGTTTCTCACCACACACTACAGCCTTTCTTGAGCCGTAAAATTCTCCTGCTGGGTAATTAGTTATACTCTTTACATAAAATTCATGATTCAGCACCGTTAAGGTTTCTGAGCTTTTCTTTTTATAGGAAATAGTATTACTAAATACAATAGGGCTGGCGGCTTTAGTGTACTCCACGGAAGTGACCTTTTTTCGAGAAGGGTACTTGGGCAGGTCACAGTCATTAATATAACTGTTATTGATAACATACCTCATGATTAATTTACGTGTTTTTGGAGGGATAACTATAATTCTCTTCCCGTTATGGACCTCACTATCATAGTAATCCTTCGCCCAACCATTAATGACAAAGAAACTCTCGTTTAGATCTATATAAAGATTCTCATCCGCATTGTTGTAGAATGCGAATCCAGGATTCCCATTATCTGCCCACAGACTATAGGACACGCTACAATTCTCGTCCTGGAATATTACATTTTCTGTTTCAGTGTCGTACACCTGATAATACGAGGTGACACAAGAACTTAGGTTAATTAAAACCAATAAAGCTATTAAGATTGTTTTTTTCATTTTTTTAAGTTTTCAATTTTGTTTACTATCTTCTTATTGTGTTTTTTAACTTTGCGAGAGAGATGGAAAATATCGATAATCCCCCAGATACCGAGCCCGCCCAAAGTGAGCCAAAATAAAAATTGTAGTCCCCATCTACCGAGGTAGGCGTAGTGTGATCCAGATGCCATCAACCATAGGTAAGCAACACTCCTGGATTTCATTTTCGATTGTAAATAATATTCGTTCATGTTTTATATAAATGTTGGTGCCTGGCCACTAAATATTTTTACGAGCTTGGACACATTGTTTTCTTTTATAAATAGTTCTAGTAGTAAGGGCTCTGCGATCTTTAAAACACCATCAACTAATTTAGAAGAACCGTGAAATCTTGGAGAGTAACGTAAATCTTTTAGAGTAAGTATAAAAACCTCCAGAGCTTGTGATTTCGTCGTACAGGCGAAAGGCCGTTTAGCTATTTTTTTAACTCTTTTACCCTTTTTGTAGGTTATCGTATAGTAGTGCTCACTCTGACCCACAACGTTGTATTCCAAGAAAACTATATGCCTTCCGATCTCGCTTGCTGTCCTACTTACAGCTCTATAGAGTATCATTATTAAGGCTTAAACTGTTCAAATTCACTGGATAAATCGACTTCGAAAATACCTTTATCGTATTCGTAGCCTACAGGGTCAGAAGCTTCTAAATTAAGCTCAAACAGTACATGTTCAGGCACATAATCCAAGTAAACATCCTCAAGCGCTTTTGTCTTAATGTGGATTTTCCTTTCTGTTCCAGGTTTCCAAGGTTTTGACTTAGAGATTTTGGATTTAAAACCACTCCTCCGATTATCCTCACATTCGACAGTTTTCTCTTTAAAAATCAACTTAAACACCCCATTGATATCTGCATCAGTAATGGTTTTATCGGTGTTGTTCATAACACTGGCCTCGAAAGTGTATATCAACCCCTTTCGCCATTTATAGTCCCACATATAACCAAATCTTTCAGAACCGATTTTGAGGGTATCTAGCTTTATACCAGTTACGGTGAAATTATGATAAGCGTCTAATCTGGACATACCGTATTTACGGTTTAAATACTCGTTACCGTTTATAAGTTGGACGGTGTTGGATATAAGAGATACTTCCCAACGATACCCCCATTCTTCTTCGTCTGAAAACCCTGCCAAGTAAATGTCCTCAGAGGGTGTTTCTTTCACATCCCAATGGTACTTAGTATTAGGGTTTTCAAGCTGTGAGGTATTTGCGAAATCGCCCCAAGTAGTGTTGAATAAGTCGTTTTCTGACTTTGCCGCTTTGATAAGTTTAATAACTTTGTCTTCGGTTGTCTCACAACTTATCAAGGTTGCGAGAATCAGTGCAATTGAGATAATTTTTTTCATTTGTTTTTTAAAAATTTAATTAATTTATTGGGGCTTATGGTATCCGGCTTGAGCCCTGTCTCCGGTTTGTATTCTATAGTCCACTTATCTTTAGTAGTGACATAGTGCAGTGCATGAACCTGGTCACTCAACAGATCTGTAATATCGGCAGCATCCAGGGCGACTGTTACATTTTTGATAGCTGTTTTAAGCTCTTTAATTACATCCTTTTGAGTTAACCCGTTTAAATTAGACCACCATTGATCAAAAGGCCCCCAATTCCCTAAAGTCTCTAAAATCGCAGTTATAATCCTTTTAGTCTGCTTCTTCATCGTCTATAATTTTTAGTTCAAAATACCATTCAGTGTTACCCTTGGCATCGATCCTCCGGGCGGGAAAACTTACAAAGTCATAACTACTCCTATTAACGTTATCCCATAAATATCGGATATCCTTTTCTGTTTCGGCTGTCGGAGTCGAAACAGTTTTATAAATTACTTCTCCTCTATTCATTTTCGTCTATTTCAAAAATGTCATCTACTTTTTTATTGAAATAGGCAGCTATTTCTAAAGCTGTCCCGATCCGAGGTTCGAACTTCCCCGTCTCTATGGCATGTATGGTTTGTCTTGATCTATCTGTGCCTTCGGCTACCTCTTCTTGGCTAACCCTTTTTATCGCACGTTCTACGCGAATTGAATTTTTAATTTTTTTTCTCATTGTTTCTTGATTTAAAAAAGTCATCCATAAAATTTCTTATTTCTCTGGGAACCTCACCTGTTCTAATTTCTTTGGCATCTAACATGGCCTCTTCATCTAAACCAGGTCTTTCAAGAAGTTTCATTTCTTCTGTTTTCTCCATCACTGTCGCTTTCGCCCACTCGTCTATCTCAGGATTATCAAGAAGCTCAAGTTCCGACTCTGACACTTCTACACTTATACTTTTTTTAACCGTTTTCACTTTAAAAGAAATAAGAAGACCCAAAAGTATTAAAAAAACCAGTATCGGTAATATTAGAAGTTCCATATATTCTTAATTTTAAGGCCTCAGATTTGTCCTCTAACCATAACTCTAATCGCTTAAGCTGCTCCTTATCAAAGCCTGACGTATCCACATCATTGTAAAACTCAAGCGCTAATCCTAACTTATCATAGGCCGGAATATCTCTTCTTGCCATTAGTAGTAGATCATTCAAAGGAATATCAGCCTTAGGACGCCTATCGGTTATCCACTTGAAGTAAAAGACCATGGCCATCACACCAAAAAATATAGTCACTATGCCAAATACAACTTCAATTCTCATAAAAATATATTTTATATGCTTTTAAATCTGGTATCGGTACGCTATTAAACGACCTCTACCAGATTCTCTCAACTACTAACCTTTCTATTAAATCTTAGGCAAAGATATATAAAGTATATTTATGATCCAAATTTAATTAAGGGGTATAATGCCTTCTCTTCCACTTAAAGCATCCTGTTTTTTACCGTAATACCCTCTTAAATCAGTAGATATGCGGTCTTCAGGCTTGTAGGTGGTTTCAAAATTATTTATCATCTCCAAGCACACTTCTAGCTGATCCAGGTTTGCACTTGCATCTATGTTCTTTGTTATCTTTAAAATATATTCCAGCATAGTTCTTCATTTTAATTCACGCTCTACGTCGTAATAGTACTTTTTTAAGATAATATCTAGATCTCTGTTGTCTCTTATCTTTTTAACTGAGTAAGAGATAGTAGAGTGGTCTAAACCTATAAAAGAGCCTATGGTTTTAAAGGTCGAGCCTGTATATTCTCTCGCAAGATAGGAAAAAATCTGCCGACCGATCACTAATTCACGTTTACTGTTTTTAGCCTTTAAAGCTTCTAAATTAATACTTAGTGCTCTACATACTATCTCAGCAATCCCTTCTAAGGTCTTCTTTTTAGGGGTGAATTCCCTCTTTATAACAACTAGATCTTTCTGAGTTATAAATTCCCCCCTCCTTATTTTCTTTGCCAGATTCAAACTTGAATTATTTGAACGATGGGTAATTGCGTTTTAGTGTCCGATATGATATCGATCGCCTTAATATGAAACACGTGTCCCGGCTTTTTAAACTTTACCTGTTTTTCGATCTCTTCAAATTTCTCGGCGGAGACTTTCACCCTTAAAGGGGCATATTCTTTTCCTCTCTCAGCTCGCTTCTTTTGGTTAACTAGGTTTAGTATAATGTCTTCGAACGAAGGGATCAGCTCTTCTAAAGCTTTAACCCCTCTCACGTTGATCAATGTGAAATTAGCCATACCTTTTTTTACAGTCGCAAGGGGTATGTAATATTTTCTATTTTTTACCATATCTTCTTGATTTTTTTGATTTTCGCTTTTATTGCTTGCATAAGACCTTCTTGTCCGGCAGTCTTACGCTCTAACGCTTTAACCACATCTTGATCCAGTGTTTTAGAGGCTATCAACCTATGTATTATCACTAGAAACTCTTGCCCTTGTCTGTCTAGCCTTGCGTTGAATTGTTGGTACAGTTCTAATGACCAAGTTTGCCCAAACCAAATAATAATATTACCCCCCGATTGTAAGTTAAGGCCATGGCCCCCGCTTGCCGGGTGCATGAGCATCACTTGAATTTTGCCTGCGTTCCAGTCGTCTATGTCTTGCCCGGTCTTTAATTCTTTAGGTTTATATGCTTTTAAGAATTCCTTCAATCGGTACATGTCATGTCTGTAAGTCCAAGCTATCAGTACAGGTTTGCCGTTCGCGTCTTCAATCAACTCTTTGCAAGCCTGTAACTTTAAGTCGTGTACTACGTGATAGTCCTTGTTTGTGTCGTACACGGCCCCATTTGCAAACTGTAAGAGCTTGTTGGACAAAGCAGCGGCGTTAAGAGCTGTAATCTCCTCTTCTTCCTCCCCTTCTTCATTTGTGAATAGTTCTAATATTTGATCTCTTTCGAACTCATCGTATTTGGCTTGGGTTTTTTCATCAAAGCTGATCTCGATGTCATTAAGCATTCGGCCAGGTAGTTCCAGATAGTCTTCAGCCTTCATACTCATGCATATGTCGCCAATTCGATCATATATGCGTTTTTCTCCGTCCTCTTGAATATTATAGTTAAATACTATGTGGCCATTTCGTTTGCCTGGGCTGAAATAATTCTCACGGAACCTGGTGATGAATTTCCCCAATCTCTCCCCTCTATCGAGAAGGTAGATTTGTGACCAAAGATCAATAAGTCCATTTGGGGCAGGGGTACCTGTCAACAGGACAACCCTGGACAAAGAGGGCTGTACGTGCCTTAGGGCTTTGAACCTTACGGATTTGGGGTTTTTGAAGCTGCTACTTTCATCAAGTATCAACATATCAAAAGGCAAACTAGCACCACCATAAAGCCCGCACAGCCAAGCGATATTATCTCGACCTATTGTGAAAATGTCCCCTTTCTGCATAAGGGCTGTTCGGCGCTGCTTCTCAGTTCCAGCTATCTTAATTACCTTTAGGTGTCTTAAATGATCCCATTTTTCAACCTCTGCACTCCATACATTCTCGGCAACCCTTTTGGGGGCTACTATTAGCGGCTTCACAACATCAAGCTCTTCAAACATTAATTTATTCAAAGCGGTTAAAGTAGACACCGTTTTACCCAATCCCATATCTAAGAATAGGCCTGAGAAGTTGTTATCTATTATGTGGTTGGATGCTTCGTGCTGGTAATTGTGTAAATTACTCTCGTTCATTTATATTGTTCTATTATGTTATCGATTATCTTGGAACTATCCACCACATACACTTCAAAGCCTAAGGACCTTAATTTCTTATGGATAATACCCTGTAGCTTTTCAGGCTTTTTCTTAGTGGTTTTTATTTCAGCGAAGAAAACACGCCCTCCAGGCAGTAAACACAATCTATCGGGCAGACCTTTAATATGGGTGGATAATAATTTAAGGGTCCATCCGCCTAAAGCTTCTATTTTGTTCGCTAATTTACGTTCTAGGTTTTTCTCACTTTCTACGGTAGTATTTTTGTTTTCCATATAGCGGGAAATTTTTAGTGCTTTGTACATACTCCCAGTTAGGTAAACCCTTAAGGATTGCATTTACTTCTCGGGTGTTGGTCCTGGACATGTCTTTTTTCTCTCGGCCCAGGCACTCACACCAGATCTCCGCAACACAAACAAACTGTTTTAAGTCAACACCTCCATCTTTTTCGCCAAACTCAAAGAAATTTTTTCGTGACTCAAGTCCCATGTCTTCCCAAGATACAGGTAGTTTAGTTTCGAGGTAAGCCCCAATAAGACCCTCACGTCCATCAGTTTCGGCGTGTTGTTTACGCTTAGCATTAGCTAAGGAATTCGCTTCTTTACTAAGATATATACTTTCTTTTTTGTTGTGGTAATGCATCGCTTCTGCCCAAACCTGATCAATTTCGTTTAAAAAACCACCGTCCTTTGAAACGACACGTTTTTTCACATGCTCAGGCCTTACAATTACAGGCAAAAAACGCCTGTTACCATGGGTGTCTATTAAGAAATCATCTGTATTAGTGGTTGCAACAAATATACATTGGCGGTCACGCTTTTCTGAAACTTCTTTAAAAGCCCCCCTGTATTTATCTGATGCTTTAGATATAAAGTGTTTAACTCTCTCCTTTTGAACCCCCGACATAGCTGCCATTTCACCTATTTCGATAATCCAAACACCTTGAATTTGCTCAAAGGCTTGAACACCTGTAACAGTTGTAAGTGTGTCTGAAAACCAAGATTTACCCAAATACCTGAAAAAGGTGCTCTTGAAGGTACCTTCAGGCCCTACCAAGGTAAGCACTAGATCGAATTTAGCGCCAGGCTTAAAAACTCTTGCAACGGCCCCTAATAATGTTTTTCGCATAGCCTCGCGAGTATACACGTTGTCCTCAACTCCAAAATAATCAGGTAAGAGAGAATCTATCCTACCAATACCGTCCCACTTTAGAGAACTGAGGTATTCCGTAACTGGATGGAAACTAGCAACTTCTGCCGCCAATACCATCGAATCTTTTATAGTGCTGGGGTCTTTGATCCCGTATTTTTTCCCAAAGAAATTTCGCAATCCCGCCATATCTACATCTCTAATAGACTCAGGCTCAGACAATTTACGCCAGGTAGTTGTTCGGCTTATGTAGTGGAGCAGATCAAACTCATTGCGCTTAAACACGTCTTTTAAATGTACGTCGTTTTTGAGTACCAAGTCAATATTTTTGGAAGAAGCTACATATTTTCCTTGCTTGGTTATCTCTAGTTCTTCAGCCCAGGATAGATCCTCTTCCTCTTCTCCAACACTCTGGGTGTCAATTTCTTCAACAAAATCAAATTTGGCGCCCTCTAACTTTTCACGTGCAATAGTGTTTTTAACGCTTTTATCTGTAAGGATGAGCTTGGTCATTTCATCCATACTTATCTTATTCGTCTTCCCGGAATCCAAATGTCCGAATTTGTGAACCCGCACAATATCAAAAGCGTTCACTAATTTACCGCTACATGGATCAGTACCATGGTGCGAGTAGGCAAATTTATCATCATAAGTGACTAAACCGTTGCTGGTTGACCCTTTAGAATAAGAGTACCTACCGTCTGTAGTAGCTAAGTACTCTTCACTTAGGAAGGTCTCAATTGCCGTGTGTATTGAGTAGGTACGGCAAAAAGTGCCAATTATACCGTCTTTAGTCTCAGGATCGACTTGTTTTTTACTTGATGTGTTGATTATCTCTTTAACTCTGATTGAGACAGGCCAAAGACTTGTATCTTTCCAATCTCTGTAAAGCGCCAACGTTTCGTCAACTGCAAGCCGGTCCCCTTTTTGCTCCTCGAAAAAATAAGTAGCATCTTTCGAAGTGGATTGCCAGAACATTAATCGGTTCACTTCGAAAGTAGTATCGTCAAACTGTTCTATACCTAGATCCCCGGCCACTCTTCGAGCAATTGCGACATACTCCTCAGGGGTTACTTCTCTGTCCAGGGGGATGATCAGCCTTAATCGAGGGTTTTCTTCAGAGTGTTTATGTGTTGAGTGTATAAAGGCAGCGACCCCGTAGGACATTTGGAAATCTTCCCAGAAAAATTCTTCTGGAAAATCAATATCCAAAGTTAAAAGCTGTCTACTAATTACACTCCCAATACTTCGGCGACTACCTCTAAGATATCCCCCAAAATAACCTCCTACATCTTTTATTTTACCCTGCTCCGCTTTTGTGGAGTCTATGAATTCTGCATAAGTTTCATTGGTTTTGTGCTCTATGCTGAGTTTCGCTACAAATGCCGACCATTCCATTTTCGTATTAGTCCATTTTCTGGAACCTGCGCTTTTACCCGTAGCTATATCTAGTAGTGTGCTATGATTCATAAATATTAATCTTTTTTATAAAAGTTAGTGACGTACCCGTCAGCTACCAGAGGTAGATCTTTCGCCCAAGGAATAGGATCGCCCATTATTTTACACATTTCTTCTAAAGATTCTTTCGCCCTATTTTCAGGCACTTCGCAAATGGCCTCATCGTGAACATGCATGACTATATCAAAACCCTTTGCATTCAAACGCAACATACTATCAGCAAGTAAATCCCGAGCTACGGCTTGAACTATATTCTCAACAAGTTTTCCACCGTAAGTATCTATAAATCCCCATTGTCTAGTCAGTTGCACTGTCCCTTCGTATTGGATAGATCTATTGCCAAATTTGTTGAGCGTGAAGATAGGATTTTTATAGAACAATTTCCGCCCGGAAGGCAATTTAATTGTAAGATAAAATCCATCGTAATCGAATTCCAAATTATTTAAAACAACAGGCGTCTTAGTCTCTATTGCACGCTTAGCCCCGGCTTCAACTCTTTTCCATAACCTGACTATATTAGGGTTGGTCTGTCGCCATACACTTACAATGTTAATCATCTCCTCTTCACTTAAGCCCATTTTTTCGCCCCCCATGGTCATTAAGGCTCCTTTCGATCCAGCGTACCCTAAGGCTAATTCGGCTATTTTTCCTTTTTGTCTCATGTCAGATCCTTTCGTGACCTGCTCCATAGGTACGCCGAACATCATAGCGGCTGAAGCTTCGTATATTTTACCGTGTGTCCTGAATACCTTCATTCTCCACTCCTCACCAGCCAACCAAGCTATAACTCTTGCTTCAATAGCACTGAAATCGGCTACCGAAAAAGTGTGTCCCTCTTTAGCTATAAAGGTGGTTCTGATCAGTTGAGATAAGAGATCAGAAATATCCTCGTATACCATATCGGTTAAATCGTAATCACCTGAATAAATGATACTTCTCGCCACTTCTAGATCCGGAATATGGTTTTGGGGAAGGTTCTGCAATTGGACTAAACGACCGGCCCATCTTCCAGTTCTATTAGCCCCGTAGAATTGAAAAAGACCACGGGCTCTGTCCGCTGCCCCTACACAGTTTAACATTGCTGTGTATTTTTTTGTTGAGGATTTAGCCATTTTCAGCCTTAGCCTTAAAGCTTCTGAAGCTTCACCCTCTCCAGCCTCTTCGAGCATTGCCGGGATCTCGCCTTTTGCCAAAGTGGTCACCTCTCTGCCCATTTTCTCACTCAACCAGGTTTTTAGTTGTGCGGGGCTATTTGGATTCTCTAGGCCTGTTAAAGCTATCATTTCCTTGGACAGGTGACCACTTCTTATGTTGTCTATTTTATATGCGTTCCTGGCCAGTACTAGATCTATTTTGATGCCTCGATCATTGATTTGTTGATCAAGTATATAGTTATCCCTTTCAAATTTAGGTATTTGATAGTTTTCTAATTGATTCCCAATTTCTCTTTCTGCTTCCACGTCACCAATACAGTAGAGCTTGAACTCCTCCCATTTCTCGGGAGCGTGCCAAGGAAAATTTCTTAGCCTCCCACCGTTGACTTTCGTTGGCTTGCAAGGCACACAAAAATATTTAATCAAGGCTTTACCTGTGGATAGCTTGCCCTTTTCCTCCAGTTTTAGGGCTTCTGAGACCTTATCGAGGCTCAAGGGTAGTCCACAATAAGCCGCCTTGACCAGGGAGCAGTACCATTGATCTATTGGTATGTCGTACCCGGACTTTTTAAAAGCTTGCCTTTCAAAAGGTACATTGTGAGCATGTTTTTTTACATTCTCATCTTTTAAAGCTTGCGATAAAAGAGGGGGAATCTCTTCTCCATTTGCAAGGTCAATTATTTTAATAGGCTCAGAGTCAAAGGCATAAGCAATTAACATTATTTCAAAATCAGGCGACGCCGTATACCTATATACCCCGGCGGTTTTTATGTTCTCTGAACTATACGTTTCGACATCTAGGTGTAAATCGACCATATTATTTTTTTAGTGATTAGAAAATAACGACCTGCAAAACAGGCCGTTAACTACATCTTTAAAAAAATCTTATGATAAATCGTCTTCTTCATCTGCGAAGTCTTCAGCGGCAGAGGTGAACCCTCCTAAATGTTCGCCTTCTTCCAGTTTTTGCAAGTGGTTCAAACCACAAGCTATGCCTTTACTCGTATTATTTGCATTATACGGGTAGAAAGACACTGAAGCTCTACCATAACACCCTGAGTAGAACTCGTCTTTATTCATGATCTCGTCTTTGTTCGCATCCACTATGCCCGGCTTACGATTGCCGTTCGCGTTGATGAAATAGGCATTTTCATAAACCTCGTCGTCGGGTCTCTCCACGTCCCCGTCACGCAATGGGGTTTTTAAATTCGCCGGAACTTTACCGCCAAATTTTGAATCTTTACCCTGAACTTTTGCCAGTTCGACCGCCGCTTTGATTTTGCCTATAGTCACTTTATCCGATTTCGGAATGATTAAAGACACACTGTATTTCGGCTCTGAACTTTCGTTAATCGCTTTTGGCTCAAAGACATGAGCATAAGAGAACCTTACTTTTCCTGTTACTACTTTTGTTGTTGCTTCCATATTATTTGAAATCGTTTTTAGCTTGATTAATACTTTTCATTTCTGGCCTTTTATCACTTTCAGGCACTAAATTAGGCTTTCCAGGGGGTTTCATAACTAAATCACTAAGCACATCTCTAAATTTAACTTTACCCAGCAATTTCTCAATGTCACCTATGCCTTTTATATCAGACTTTAAGATCTGAAGATCTTTAAAACCTTCTTTCTGTAGGGCCTTTATCACTTTTTGTGCATCCAGCCATTTTCTCCGCGCTCCGCCTTCTACCAATTTATACCCTGGCCATTTTTTACCTAGCAGAGCTTGTTTTAGAACATACGTTCCTACTGCATCGACCCAAATAGATAACAACGGCCCTTGCTTGTAAACTTCCATGAGTTGGGCGTCAGTCAAAAGGTGAGGGTCTGCAAAATCATGTTTGGCCAATTCGACATTTTTGGCGGCTAATGTGGCGCAACGAGCTTTCGCCTTACACCAACGACACCATTCACCTGCTTTTTGTAAACCTTCGCCTTTGAAAGCCATTTGAGCTTTTGGCTTAACTTCTTTCTCTGCCCAGGCTAACAGGTCTGCGGCGGGGATCTCCCAAGTACTAATAGAATCTAACCGAGGTTGTACGATAGTGAGTTTAACTGTCACTATATCGTAAAGCATCTCATAAGCCTTTAAAGCACCTAAACCGTACAATTTAAGTTGGGAATTGTCCACCGCACTAACTCTGACACCCTTCCCATATTTAAGATCGATCACCTCCATGGTTCCGTCGGCGATAATTATATCGTCACAAGTCCCGTAACCTTCATCAATGAAGTCGGTCAAGTCAACTTTAGCTTCTATAAGATTAACAGCATCAACCGTTTTTTTCTTAGCAGCCCCAAATTCTTCAAGAACATAAGTAGTATACTTTTCCACCTGGCCTTCCATTTCATCCGTGTAGAGCTCGTTACCCCTGTGTTTCTTAGTTTCTTTATTGTAATCCCGTGCATTCATTTTGCCCGTGGCTTTTTGCAAAGCTAAATCAGCAAATTCATGCGCAAGGGTACCTTCTTGAGCGAATTGAGAAGTTTCATTCTCAAATTGACTCTCCAGTGAAGGGGAAGGTGTACAGTTCATCCAGCGGGAAGCGCCCGAAGCGCTTAAAAAAGCATGACCTCTGTTTGAGTGTTTTTTCATTAAAACCCTTTTAAGAAAGTCATGAACTCTTCATAATGCTTAGGATCTAACTTGGTGACATTTGGAGCTTCCAGCTTTTCCAACTTGGCTTTTATCTCTGCTCTGTGTTCATTTACCACCAGTGTCAATTGAGCCCTGAGCTCAACTAGCGTAACTGATCCCGCCTCTTCATTAGCAGGTTCTTTCCCTGGTTTCTCTGCGTTTTCTTCTGTTGCCGCTTCCTCTACAGGTTTTTCTACAGTTTTTTCTACTGTTTTTTTAGGTGCTCTTTTGTTTTTCACCGTTGTTTTCTCGGGCGTTGCGGAGACAGTAACCCCTCCACCTAAACTCTTCAAGAGTTCAGCTAAAGCAAGCAGCTGATCACTGCTGGGGTGATCTATGTCCAGCGTAATTCTAACATTACTTTCCATTTACATATATTTAATTGTGAATAATTCATTAACGGTAGTTTTCAACTCATCAGCTATTTGCATAGCCGTGACCAGTCCGGGCAGTCCCCCGTTTTCAATTTCGTTCATCCTAGATCTAGAAAGGTCGATCGTATCAGCGAGTTTTTCTTGCGTAATGTCCGACATGGCCCTGAATACCTTAATTTTATTTTGTAAAGTGCATGCTCTCATACTTTTACTATCTTTCGTACTACTTTTTGTAGTGCAAAGATAACGTTTTTTGAGGGCCTGGCAAATCTATTTTTACCATTTATCATCATGTGGTGTGAAGTCCTCCAAGACTTCCTTATAGCAATCATTGCAATATCCCCCGTTCATTTTTTCTTCTGCTGAGCTGATAGGTTTTTCACATGCTAAATTTTTACATTTAACCTCTTCTGTTGTTTTTTTCTCAAAATTTTCAGTCTTTTTTACCATTTCTAAAAGTATTACAGTGCGTTAAAAATTCCTTCAAATGACCTTCAGAGTAAGCCGAAATAGCCTTATTAAGCAACGATCCGAATGCTACCGAAGCAGTACTATAAGTTTCTTGAGCTGGCCGCTCACACTGACCGAGCAGCGTCCTCTCCAAGTCATCGACACCTCTCACTACTTTGCCGAATTTATATTTAGCTGTTTCCTTAAATTCTCCTTCTAATGAATCAAGTACGGTCTTCATAATAGCGTTGAGGAAAAATAATAATTCTGCGTTTTCGTGTTTTTTTGCTGTCATATTGCGTTATTCGGGATTAAATTAGTTAAAAATTCTCTTTTTTGAGTGAAAATAGGCGAGGCTATACTCTCCCACCGGGTTCTCAAAGCTCCTTCCCTCTCGTACTCTTTCTTCACAATAAGCCGTCCCCTCTTGAGCTTAGGGGTGTAACCGTTCCAGTTAACCCCTTTTTGAAAGCACATTTCTTGCATCTCATCTGTACTTTTGCCAAAAAGCTCTTTATGGCTGTATAAGGCTTGAGCTGCTGAAGAAATACTGTTCCTGACAGTATCCTGTTGCCTCCAGATAAAATAGTTTTCGACTTCAATAGCTGTAGGTATAGTAAACACCCGACTATCAAACAAAGCGGTTTTTTCAGGCCTTAGTCGATTAAATGCAACAGTGGCCAAACTGGCGCTTATGCTTGTCATTTTTTGAACGTTCCCGTCGAACCAAGCACTGGTTGCGAGTTTCTCAAAGTCGGTTAATAGAATACTTATTTCGTCACTTTGGACAAAGGCCAATTTAGCGCCTTGGATGTTCTCACACATGTAAATCGCGGTCAAATCCATGTCAGCGACAAATTTCGCATCAAAAGGCCTTTCCAGTCCCCGGGTATACGTGTGGAATGCTTTACCGTCAACCCTTAACATAGTGTACGTCCTTCTTGTCAAAAAAGTTTTAGTCCTATTTTCATAGTACTCTTTCATTCGATCTCCTAAACTATCCATTTTTAATATTTTTTAAAAATTACTTACCGTACTCTGATTTTGCGACCTCTAGGTCTACTATTGAGCCCTCCCCACCTTGGCAACAGGCGTATTCTTTATCCTCTAAAATGCCTGTTGTGTCTTTGTCTTTATACCTTGTGGCGTAAATCGGATTAGCGACAAGACAGTAACTCCCACTATTGTAATACCTGGCAACGTTGTCAAAAACAACTTTTATCACATATTTATAATCATCAGTATTCATTTCCTGCTATTTTAATAAAATTAGGTGTGTAACCGCCCTGGAAGGTTCCAGGTATTGGGATCATAATACCTCCCGGATTGTTTTCCTCTCCCCCTTCTAGGTCTTCAATAATATCCACGTAAGGCAAAGCCGTGATGTTTCGGTACCATGTCTTTACATATTCCGGCGCAATCTTCTTAAGCTCAAGTAGCAAATGGAAACCTCCCCGGGTGTTAAGGACATTTACAGCTTCTTTGTTTACAAAACCGTCAATGGTTCCCCTGACATCTTCGTAGCTAACCCCGTCTATATCTATATCGAAATAAACTTTGTTCCCTTTAGATTTTTGGATCTCAGACATAATTTCAGCTTGAGGATTATAGCCCCCGTAAGGCTTAGTAACTAAATCAGCAAATTTCTTAAGGCCTTGTTTGGTTGCTTTTTCCAAATCTCTAGGATTGGGATTAATATACATTGCCAAGCATTCTTGTGGAATAGCAGTTCTGATAAAAGGGCTGTTCCTGTCTTGGGTCTCATGGCTGTATTGGACATAACTACCCACTTTAACTTCACATTGGCGTATTTTATCAATAAGCCTTTCTTTAGTGGCTGTGAACCTCTTAAGTTGCTGTTTATCCGACTTTATATGCTTGATCGCTTTTCCGGTCTCCGGATCTTTTTCGTTTACATATTTGCTCCGGGCAAACAGGCAACAATAAAACATTTCATTGTATGCCAATTCGGGCAACCAGTCAACAAATTCCTGAAGCTTGGCTTCGTCTGTAATAATTTTATAATTCATAATTTTTATGTTTTTAGAGTTGTATTTTTCTAAAATCTTTTTCAGCTACCCTAATGCTGTTTCGAATACCTATTGTACCGTCTTTGAAACATAAAGTGCATTTAAACTCTGTACCTTTCCAATGAGGGTACCCTATTCCGTGACACACGACGGTATCACCTTTTTGTATTTTAGCAGGATAGATTAATCCTAAGAGTTTATAACGTAAATTAGCATACAATCTTGCAGTGTAGAATTTTATGTAAAACGATAATTTGTATTTCATAACTTACAATTTTTCAAAGAAATCTATCCCGTTAGGGTTTGGCTTCTTCAGGTTAAATAAATCTTTCAGTTTACCCGCCTTGAATCTACCAACTCGTTCTTTAGCCGTTCTCAAATTCAAAGCTTGGAAATAGTAAACCCTACTATCTATACTTACATTGAAATTTTCAGGGTCAAACCAGACCCATTCACCAGAGGGACGCCCTCCAGGGAATCTGACTAATTCACACTGGATAAAATCACCCTGTTTAACTGTGATTTGCTCGACTGAGAAGTCCGTAGGGTTGCAGCTAAACAGTTTATATCCTCTGCCGATCGTATAAGTGCCAAGCAGGGTAAACTCCATTTGCTCTCTTACAACCTGCTCAATCTCAGGTTTATGTACTTTTTTCGCCTTAGTGTCGTTTAAAATATCCATCTTCCTCGGTTATGAACCCATTATAACAACATTCCATCCCAATAGGTTCGAATTCGTAAAATTCCATTCTCTTAGCGCTGCCCATCACCGCATTAAAATTCTCTATTATGAAATCCCAAATAATCGGAGGCAGCTCATTTATAGAAGTGACAATGAACTTATCCTTTTCTACGTTTGATTTGGTGACGTATATGTGCTTGTAGCCATGGGACTCCATGATTTCTTCTATTCTCTCTTTAGGTGTTTTGCTTAGTGGATCCATTTTATAAGATTTTACGTTCCTCAATAGGTATGTCGTTGTCAGTGGCGTATTGTTTCGCATACTCCATCCCGGAGGTATACCCGTAATCAATGTAGAATACGTGCTTTTCAGCAACCTGCTTCCAAGCGAGCCCGGCATCTATGCCCAATTGTCTCTCTTCCGGTATCTCATCCCGTAGTATGCCTTCTTGTGTATAGAGTAAATGGCTTGCTATTGGAGCCTCTCCTCTGCTGAGGCTGTCCCTTACACATTCTCTCGCATACTTTACATTTCTGGTGATTTCTCCAGCGTAAGGACTTTCTAAAATTACTCTTTTCATGTGCTGTTTTATAATAAAGATTTAAACCCTGTTTGACTATCTGCGAGAGCTTCCATTTTTTCAGGCTCATCGAATTGAGAGATCGAATACGCAAGCTTACACATTGTTTTGAATGTTTCCACGAAAAATTTAGCTCTATTTTCCGTATAGTCCATTTCTTTTAATGCCACGTTCCCCGGCGGGGCTGTGCTGGCAATACCTTCTAACCATCTAAGATAATACTGTTCTTTTTTTGCTTGGGTGCTTCCAAAGGGGCTAAGGGTTGAATACTCTATCTTCTCCCTACCCCCTCTATATTTGTAAGTACGTTTAAAAGATGGTTTTACGTACATCAACACCCCTATCGCTTCAGGGCTTGAGGCATGGGAAGACACGTTTCCGTTTAACCAGTGTGTCTCTTTATCTATAGCACCGTCTTCACCCCACCCAAGATTTGGGATCACTTTCCCGTCTAAGGTTAAACCAAAAGAGGCTGTTGTTCTAAAAGAGTACTGCAACACTATTTTCTCTTCAATTAATTCCCGGCTGAAGGCCTCTTTTACAGTTTCATCTATTGTGGAGATAAGGCCGTCTTTGGTTTTCGAACTAAAGAACCCCGGATTCCCGGCCCTGTTTCGGTTTAACAAAACCCCCAGAGATTCTATGTATTTAGCATCTTCCTTTTTAAGTGTAGTCGTGAACAAGCCCTCAACAGTAACGTTCACCTCGAAGTCAAGAATAATGAACTCATCCTTATCCCCTATTCTCATTTTTTCTTTGCTTACTCTAGCCATTGTTTTGCAGTAAAGCCCCTTTTGATAATTGCTGAACTATTGCGGTTGGTTCTTGAGAGATAAAACCATACAATATTTCACTAATTTTTATTAGTCCAGTTCTTGCTTTTTCCAATGTTTGTAATGATTGTTCTGAAAATGGAACCATAACACCTTTCGGCGTTCCATAGCGCTGTGAATTTTTATAATACTGGTCTGGACTTGAGTTCATTCGCTCTTCTTTTGTGATATGCTGTAAGTTAGGTACCCCTTTTCGGGTCTCGTACCATACTTCCGTACCCGTAGATGATGTTTCTCTAAGGTAAACATCAAACTCAAAACCAATACTATCTACAGTCCCACTAAAACCATTTGCTCTAAACTCGCTTTTATTAATATGTCTACCGTATTTACCACAAGCTTCAAATCTAATAAAAATAAAAAGGTCTTCCACTTTCGTACTCTCAATATAAGCATTATATTTTTTTAAAACATAGTTCTTTAAATCTAATAATTTAGGGTACTCCAAACTGTTGCCTTCCATTCCTAATTTTTTAGCTACACCCCAATCAAGTACGGCCTTAAAAATGCCAGTTTTACCAACATTGATGTTATACTTATACTCTCGACCATCAATGGTGAGTACTAATTCGTCTACTTTTGCCATACTTTCAATTTTAAACCTCGTTTTTTAGCCCATTTTTTAACATCTTCAAAAGAGCACACTCCATCAAAACCGGGCATGTCACCCTCTATTTTGACAGTGTCTTCAGTATCGTGTTGTATCCTAGCGTATCCGTGTCTTAGCCTGAAATAATACGGCTCACCTTTACCGTTCACCCACTCGAAAATTGTAGGGCACGCTCCACCTGTTTGTTCTAAATTTACTACTTTCATTTTATATCAGATAAGTCAATTCTTAATTCGTCCTCAATATAGTCTATATAAGCTCTTTCAAAAGCATTGTTCCACTGACCCACATTATTAACAGAGGCCAGAATGAAAGATTCATCTTTTGTAAATTCAAAATGCTCATATTCATCTAAGCGAACCCCGTCCAGAGAGCCCTTTGCATCAAGGTAGTGTCCTTTATGGAACACAGCAGCATGGTTGCATGATCTAGGTTCTACCTCACCGACCCCCTTTAATATCCGTTTATTCTCCAGGTAGTCGCTTTTGTCTTTAGGCTCGTGCATGTAAACGAATTGGGTGTCTTCCTCAAGCTGGTTATTTTTCTTGAGCCACCTGTACATTGACAAAGCAGCTATACCGCAACCCCCGTTATTTATAAAAGGGATGTATTTCAACACTTCAAATACCTGGTTTAAGTTCTGCATATCGATTTAAATCATTTTGTATATGTTTACTGTTTTCTTCTCTCAAGTCTTGTATATAAAGCGTAATAAGTATCAGGTTCTCTATTTCCCGATAATCCTCGGCAAAAAACCAAGCATCAAATTTTCTTAGTAGTTTTTTCATTTTAGGTAGCATGAATAGTTCTTAGTTATAAAGGCGAAATCTTCTACCCCGTCCACCCCTTTTAAATAGCCGTATAGATCATGCATGGCATTTTTTAAGAAGTCAGCTCTCCAGGTCTTTGCATTGTTATTGTATAGATAGATGTAATACCCTGCAATACCGTCTAAAAGACCTAACATCCTATCGTCTGGAGTACTGGCTTTTATGGGGGTGGATATGTTCTGGATAAACGCCCCTTTCTCTTGATCGCTCAAGATACAGTCAGACACTGTTTTAATAATGAAATCTCTTTTTCGAATAGAGGTGCCCAACTCAAGGGCGGTTAGCTGCGAGGTTAAGTTTTTCATCTTTCTTTCAGTTTTTGTAAGTATTGTTTCAATTGAGCATTGTCATTTTTCAATTTATCTAATTGCAATACGGCTACCTTGTTTCTTTTAAGGATCTCGTCCAAATTAGACTCTATACGTTCGATTAGTTCTTTCATAGTTTGGTTTCTTTACTCTGTAAAAGTATATAAAATATATTTATGATCCAAATATATTTTATATACTTTTTAGTAAATACCAAACATTTTTAGAATTTCACGTAATTGAAACCAATGCTGTATATCCGCTCTTTACGTACGACAGCCATCGAATCTATTTTAGTGATTATGATTTCTAAGGCTCCTGGGGAATTTACGTAGGTCGAATTTCCGTCTATCACATCCGTTATTTTTCTATACCCGGCCAAGCTCACGTGGGGCACGTCTCTGGTCGGGTATCTTATTTCCTGAGACTCGTAAAACTCAGGCCTAAGAGAGTCAGAGGGGTCGATTACGGCAATTATATTGTAATGTGCGGACAAGGCGTCCAAAAGCTCGGATTGAGCTTTATTAATCTGCTTTTCCATGGTCTTTGTGTCTTTTATATTCGTGAAATTGTTTATTTGTCTTTTGGTGCTCTCTTTCTCTTTTTTGCAAAACTTTTCGCTTCTCATCGTTGTTAAGTGAATTAAAAGAATTTACGAACACCTGAGGGAAACCATCTATTTCAGGAGGTATGAGATCCATCGCGGAACCACACTCCGAACAACGCAAAGGGTTATTGTTCTTATCCATGTAGACGGGCTTACCCTCGACTATTTTAGATCGGTGTCTCAAATACTCCACCTCTCCACTTTTACATTTTGTACATTTAAATATCATTCTCTATAAATTTATGTAGTTCTTTGTTCCAATTTGCATCTGCTAAAGCGTTATGCTCATTTGTTTGTTTTGGGTAATCCCTGTGAGCTTCAGGACTATGGTAATCGCTCCTAAAAGGGCTCCATTTCTCATCCAGCATTTGTTTTAAATCCTTGCAGTAGTAAGGAAACCCTTTCGGATTCGGATAACTCATTCCCGTCTCAAAGCTTTCAGGTTGTACAGGGTGCAAGGCCGACCAAAGCTGGCAGAATACCACCCAATCGTAGGCGCCATAATAAGCGTAGAATTCAGGAGCGGTTATCTCGTTCAGGACATGTTCGCTTTCGAATTTTAAGCCTATATAAGGCTGGTTGGTGAAGGCTATTATTTCTTGAGCTATTCGCCGCTTGGTTTTACCATATTTATTGATGAGTTTTTTAAGGGCTTCCAAGTTAAATTTTTCTATATATCTGTGGATAGATATACCTACCTGTAAACCATGCTTCCTCTTTTCTCGTGCGATATCCACTAAATCATCATAAACATGCCTTAAAACATTCTCCCGCAACCACTTGTTTTCCCAAGCTGCTTTTAAATCAAACTCTTTGCAAATAGCGTAGTAAGACAGGCTGGTCTTATCAGGCTCAACTGTCCAGCCTCCCTGCTTAGCGTTCAACACTTTGGCCTTATTTCTTAGATCTGGAAGATCCGTACTTGTTTTCCGATCCCAAGTATTGCCGACCTCGCCCACTAAAGGCTTTGCACCTTTATATTTCAAAGTGTGGCTTATTGTATAATCCTCTGTGACTATACCAATACTGATCAAATCAATCGTATTGATAGGTTTACCAAATAGAGGTTTCTTTTGGTAATCATGAAATTCTGTATCTAAATAATGTTTCATCTGCGTGTTTTTAAATATGAAAAAATATGTGCAACTACATCAACAGTCCAGCCGTTTCCTAGCATTTTATATCGTTGTGTATTACTTACGTGGTTTGTATAATTATCAGGTACTGTTTGCAATCTCTCGCACTCAATTGGGTGGAATTCCCGTATACAATTCCATTCTTTTAAAACGTTATAGGGTACGCCTTTGAAAAAATCAGCGACAATTGTTGCTGATTTCTCGTCCATTACATCAGAATGGTGTTTGAAATCCCAGTGCGTGCAACCCTCCTTAACTTCTCGGTCTATATAATCTAAAGCTTTTTGAGAAAGAATTAGCTTTTCAAATTCAAGCAACAGATTATCTTTTTGCACCGTGGTTAGGGTTCCTGATTTACCATCTACCCTCAATTCATATCTCTGCTTTCTGCCAATATCAAGATTGTAATCTTCTCTCACACCTCTTTTGTTTATACGCCTGCCCACTACTCGGCCAGTCATAACCAAACCCCCTTGATTCTTTTTCCAATACTCTCTACCCGTTGTACGTCCGACAGAGGCTGTGATACAATGGGACTTGGGACGATCTACAAAGCCGCCTAGTATTACGTCTTTCAAAAAAACACCTTTATCTTCTGGTTGTTGAACCTCCTCGATGTTAGTCCAATAAAGTCTCTTTCTATTCTGGGCAGAAACTAAAGCCGAATTTATTTCGATAGGTTCAACCCCCATATATCCACTAATAATATCTCTGTATCCTTGTTTCATTTTCACGTTCTCAAGTAGAAAATATTCAGGCTCAAGAATCTCTTTGATCTTCACAAATTCAAAGAATAGCCTACTCCTTGGGTCGTCAAAATTTAACCGCTTGCCCGCAAAACTGAAACCCTGGCAGGGAGATCCCCCAATCAAAATATCTATCCCCCCTAAAAGCAAACAATTGCAATGGTGTATGAGACTTTTATTTTCTTGTTTTACAAAAGAGGTTTTTAGCATCCTCTCGTAGAGCTCAGGCTTCTCAAGATACCTTCTTAATTTGATAATGTCGCCCAATTGAACAGTGCTGGGAAAATTTGCTTGAGTTACAGTGATCGCGTACTTATCTATCTCAGAAGCATAGTATTTATCAATTTTAAACCGGCCCAAAGCTATCTGACCGCAAGACATCCCATCGAACAAACTCAGAACTATCATAAAACTATATTTGTTTCAATTTCGTTACCCCAAGCATTCCAGCCTAATTTATGATCTCTCGCAAATAATTCAACCCTTGGAAGGTCTCCCATCAGTTGAACTATCCTGTCCGCAAATATATCAGGTTTCTTCGAGTGGCCTTCGACCCGGGCTTCGATAGATTCGTTAAAATCATCCGTTTCAACTACTTGTCTTATACCTGCTGAAACTCTCTTCGGCTTTCCTTTGGTGGCAATTAACATGTTCTCAGTACCTTGTCGCGTCCAAAAACCCATGCCGAACCAATTTTTCCAGTGTTTTGTCTTTTTTACCCAAGTGAAACCCGTCATTGTTTTAAGCGTGAAATCCCAAGCTTTCACTAAATCTAAAGCCTCCTGAGGCTGAGATCCGACCCACCACATGAACAGGACGGAATCATCGGCAGCTATCGCGGGGACGTCCAATAACTGGATGGCGTCCAAAGACATAGTGCTGTATATGGACGCTGCTCCTGACTTCAGAGATCCGCCTGTTTTTTTATTATTAAAATCCCAGGCCGGATCTGCATAAATTATGTTATGCATTTATCACAACTATTTTTCCACCTACCATGGTGCCGCTTTCTTTAAAAGCACCTCGATCAATGTCAAGTATCTCCGAGTCCAGACTGTTAAGCCATTCCCTGAACTCTTTTTGCTTCTTTTGACTACCTTCTACCCAGCTTTCGGACATTATAGATACCATTCTACCACCTATTTTCAAACACGCATACATTGCCCTAACGTGGTCTATGTCTTGGTTTTTTGAGAAAGGGGGGTTGGCAATTATCCTGTCGTATTGTTTGCCTTTGTGCTTGAAAAAATCATCGCCTAAAATATTAGCGTTATTTATTTTCTCAAGAAAAGTTCTGTTAAGGTCCATTAACTCGTAGCAATCGACCTTGGTATCCACTAAATGGGCGTTAATAGCTGATATTATTGCCCCTTGTCCTGCACTAGGCTCAAGGATTTCGTGTCCTTCTTCCAGTTCGGCCAACTCCGCTAAATAATCAGCCAGTGCTTCAGGAGTGGCAAAGAATTGAAATTCTTTTTTCAAATTTCTTTTTTCACCACCAGCTATCTGTTTTAATAGCTCTGTAGGGTCTTCTTGGAAAATAAAACCCATTACTTTTACTTTGTTATACTCCATATTCACAGCTTGGTACTCACAGTTATTAATGCATCCGAAACACAGGACACAGGTGTCTGTTTTCACAGAAAATGTATCCAGATCAATGGAATTAGTCGGGCACTTTTCAACACAGGCTCCACACCCCACACATTTTTGTTCGATAATATAATGATTGTCTACAAACAGTTTAGTCCACCATTCAGGTCCGAAATAAGTGGAAAATTCTCTTAAGGTCAGGTTTTTTTTAAATACTGACATGTTC
>PJEL010000290.1_pt1 | contig 59873 bp, 47 predicted proteins | sample 1853271 | NCBI WGS metagenome assembly PJEL01 (sample SAMN08108733, study PRJNA415343) | Invertebrate metagenome, whole genome shotgun sequencing project. | host: Globobulimina | place: Sweden: Gullmar Fjord | collected 2015-08
ACGTCGTCATCGTCGTCGATGAGGTTGTCGCAGTCGTCGTCGATGTCGTTGCAGCGCTCGTCCGCCTCGGGGTTCACATCTGGGTCGCCGTCGTCGCAGTCGTCGCCCCCCACGGCCACCGTGAGGAAACCGTCGTCGTCGGCGTCGCAGTCCTTGATCTCAGGATCATTGTCCCGGCAGTCGTCGCCGCCGAAGCGCTCGGCGATAACACCGTCCCCGTCGAAGTCTCGGACCTCGTTATCGTACTTTCCTTCTGGAAGATACGGGCATCCGGCGAGGAAGAAACACGCCGCCAAGAGCGAATATCGCATCAGAGCTCCGAGTGAGGGGGCCGCACGCCAACAGTACACCGACAGGCGCGGTCACCGGCGTCGCCTCGCCAGCGCCAGGCCGAGCAGCATGAGCCAGCCAACGGTCCCGCGCGCCGACGTGTTGTCACAGCCGCAGTCGCCGTCTTTTCCGTCGACCGCTGTGTCGTCGGGGAAGTAGTCGGTGTCGGTGTCGGTGTCGGCATCGGTGTCTGTGTCGGTATCGGTGTCGGTGTCGGTGTCGGTATCTGTGTCCGTGTCGGTGTCAGTATCGGCGTCCGTGTCTGTGTCTGTGTCGGTCGGAACTGCGGTATCGTTGGCTGCAGTGTCCGCGCCCGTGTCCCCGGCAGTGTCTGTGACGCCGGTGTCGAGAGCGGCAGTATCGGTGTCCGGTACTCCGGTGTCGCCGGTGTCGTTGGTGGCATCGAGGCCGTCGCAGTCCTGGTCGATCCCGTCGCCGGGAATCTCGATGTTGCCCGGATACCGGTCGGGATCGTCGTCGTCGCAGTCCACATCGCAGAGCGCGGGATCACCGTCGTCATTGAACAGATCGGGGGTCAGGGGGTCGCAGTCGTCATCCACGGCGTTGTCGCAGATCTCTGCGTTTCCAGGGAAGACGTTTGGATCGCTGTCGTCGCAGTCGAGCTCGCAGGTGGCCCCGTCTGCATCGGCGTCGAAGAGGTCAGGGGTGAGTGGATCGCAGTCGTCATCCACGGCGTTGTCGCAGACTTCTCTGTTGCCCGGGTAGGCGTTTGGATCGCTGTCGTCGCAGTCGAGGTAGCAGGCGAACCCGTCACCGTCACCATCGACGATATCCGGCGTCAGGGGGTCGCAGTCGTCGTCGATGCCGTTGTCGCAGACCTCGGTGTTTCCGGGAAACACGCCCGAATCGCTGTCGTTGCAGTCGAGCTCACAAGTGATGCCGTCACCGTCCCCGTCGAAGAGATCCAGCGTCAGGGGGTCGCAGTCGTCGTCGACGCCGTTGTCGCAGACCTCAGCGTTTCCAGGGAAGACGTTTGGCTCGCTGTCGTCGCAGTCGAGTTCGCAGGTGATCCCGTCACCGTCCCCGTCGAAGAGATCCGGCGTAAGGGCGTCGCAGTCGTCGTCGATACCGTTGTCGCAGACCTCGGCGTTTCCAGGGAAGACGTTTGGCTCGCCGTCGTCGCAGTCGAGCTCGCAGGTGAACCCGTCGCCGTCACCGTCGACGATATCCGGGGTAAGGGCGTCACAGTCGTCATCCACGGCGTTGTTGCAGACCTCAGCGTTTCCAGGGAAGACGTTTGGATCGCTGTCGTCGCAGTCGAGCTCGCAGGTGGATCCGTCTGCATCGGCGTCGAAGAGGTCGAGGGTGAGGGGGTCGCAGTCGTCATCCACGGCGTTGTCGCAGACCTCAGCGTTTCCAGGGAAGGCGTTTGGATCGCTGTCGTCGCAGTCGAGCTCACAGGTGATGCCATCCCCGTCCGCGTCGAAGATATCCGGCGTCAGGGCGTCGCAGTCGTCGTCGATGGCGTTGTTGCAGACCTCAGCGTTTCCAGGGAAGACGTTTGGATCGCTGTCGTCGCAGTCGAGCTCGCACGTGGATCCGTCACCGTCATTGTCGAAGAGATCTAGCGTCAGGGCGTCGCAATCGTCGTCGATGCCGTTGTTGCAATCCTCGAGTGCTCCGGGGTTCACGGCGGGATTTGTGTCGTCACAATCAGAACAGTCGTCGAAGCCGTCGCCGTCTGCGTCCTGGATGTCCGGCGTCGCGGGGTCGCAGTCGTTGTCGATCAGATCACAGGCGATTTCGTCGGCGTCCCGGTTGACGTTCGGGTCGTCGTCGTCGCAGTCGTCGCACTCGAGGAAACCGTCCGCGTCGTTGTCGATCTCACCGACACCGTCGCAGTCGTTGTCGAACCCGTCGCAGATCTCGAGGGCGCCCGGGAAGGTGTTCGGATCGCTGTCGTTGCAGTCGTCGCCGCCGTCGGCAATGTCGAAGAAACCGTCGCCGTCGGCGTCTGCCGGGCAGTCTTCGTTGGGCGCGCCGGGGGTGCCTAGGTCGCCGTCCCCGTATGGAGAGACGCCCTCGCACCAGTTGGCACCGATGTCGTTGGCGGTCGCGTTCTCCTGGGCCGGGTCGAGCTGCATGGATGCGCCCGAGGGGTCGGGGAATATCGGTCCACCGTCGTAGTTCACGCGGTCGATCTCGCCTGCTCCGGCCGCGACATCGAGCACGATCTCGTCATCGGTATTGACCAGGGTAAAGCCGCTGTAATCGTAGTCGACAGCCACACCGCCGTTGTTGACAATGTCGCCGTTGCGGCCAAAGACCACCCGCTCGTCCGGATCGGCGACCAGGGGCAGCCCGACGAAGTGGCCGTCGCTGCCGTCGTCTCGCAGCTCGAGTCCGATGAGGTCGACCTGGAGTCCCGAGACGTTCAGGACCTCGAACCACTCTCCGTTGCCATCGGTCACCTCGGTCGGATCCTGCATGATCTCGGTGATCACCAGATCGCCGGTGCGCAGGTCGAGGATGCCATAGGCCGCGTCGAGACCGTCGCAGTCTTCGTCGATACCGTTGTCGGGGATCTCGGGCGTGCCCGGGTTGACGTTCGGGTCACTGTCGTCGCAGTCGTCGCAGGCGAAGTATCCATCGCCGTCGTTGTCGATCTCGGCGTTTCCGTCGCAGTCGTTGTCGAGTCCGTCGCAGAGCTCGGGCGCGCCGGGGTAGGTGTCCCGATCGGCGTCGTCGCAGTCGTCGGGATTGTCGGCATAGTTGGGGCCGGGAGCGCCATCACAGGTGGCTGCGGGGCCGTCGGTGACGATGAGTGCGGTGAACTCGGTGTCGTCGCAGCCGCCGTCGAAGACCGGGTCGATAATGAAGTCGATGGTGTCGCCGGCCGCCACGGTCAGGCCGAGGTTGTACGGGGTGAGTCCGGGTACGAACAAGAACTGCATCATCTCGACATCGTTCTGGTAGATCCTGACGTGCTGGCCGTCGCCGCAGTTGACGTCGCGGTCGAAGAAGACACCGTCGACCTGGACCAGACCGGTGTAGTCCGAGGTCCAGCGGCGAACTGACCAGACCAGATCGTCCACGCCCGGATGACCACCGAAGGCATCGAGGTCGGGCGTGTTGAAGGACTGCAGATCGTGCCACTGGTTGCCGTCGAAGGTCGTATCCTGGGTGAAGGCCGCCGGAGTGAACGCGGGGTAGTACCCGTATTCCCAGCCATCTTGGCCCTGAATGCCCGAGAAATCCACGATGCTGTCGGCGAGGACCGTCGGACCGGGATCTCCGGCGCCGTCTCCGTCGTCGTCGATCCACCAGTCGTCGAAGAGCAGGCCCTCGTCGATGTCGCCGAGGCAGTTGTTGTCTAGGCCGTCACAGAGCTCAGGTGCTCCTGGGAACGAGTCTCGGTCGTCATCGTCGCAGTCGTCGCACTCGAGGAATCCATCGCCGTCGTTGTCGATCTCTCCGTTTCCGTCGCAGTCGTTGTCGAGTCCGTCACAGAGCTCTGGCGCTCCTGGGAACGAGTCTCGGTCATCATCGTCGCAGTCGTCGCACTCGAGGAATCCATCGCCGTCGTTGTCGATCTCTCCGTTTCCGTCGCAGTCGTTGTCGAGTCCGTCACAGAGCTCTGGTGCCCCTGGGAACGAGTCTCGGTCGTCATCGTCGCAGTCGTCGCACTCGAGGAATCCGTCACCGTCGTTGTCGATCTCTCCGTTTCCGTCGCAGTCGTTGTCGAGTCCGTCACAGAGCTCTGGCGCTCCTGGGAATGAGTCTCGGTCGTCATCGTCGCAGTCGTTGCACTCGAGGAATCCATCGCCGTCGTTGTCGATCTCTCCGTTTCCGTCGCAGTCGTTGTCGAGTCCGTCGCAGAGTTCTGGTGCTCCGGGGAAGGTGTTCGGGTCGTTGTCGTCGCACTCCTCACACTCGAGGAACCCATCCCCGTCGTTGTCGACCTCTCCGATGATGACTCCGTTGCAGTCGTTGAGGATGCCGTCGCAGAGTTCTGGTGCTCCCGGGTATGTGTTCGGGTCGTCGTCGTCGCAGTCAATGCACTCGAGGGATCCGTCACCGTCGTTGTCGATCTCTCCGTTTCCGTCGCAGTCGTTGTCGAGTCCGTCACAGAGCTCTGGCGCTCCCGGGAAGGTGTTCGGGTCGTCGTCGTCACACTCGGCACAGGCGAGGAATGTGTCTCCGTCGTTGTCGATCTCTCCGTTTCCGTCGCAGTCGTTGTCGAGTCCGTCACAGAGCTCTGGTGCTCCCGGGAATGAGTTTGGATCGTCGTCGTCGCAGTCATCGCACGCCCAGGCGCCGTCGCCGTCGTTGTCGATCTCTCCGGTTCCATCGCAGTCGTTGTCGATTCCGTCACAGAGCTCTGGGGCGCCGAGGTAGGTGTTCGGATCGTTGTCGTCGCAGTCGTCGCCGCCAGTGGCCTCACTGAAGTGCCCGTCGCCGTCGGCGTCTACGGGGCAGGTCTCGTTGTCGGCGCCGGGCGTGCCCAGATCGCCGTCGCCGTACGGGGACATGCCCTCACACCAGTTTGCACCGAGGTCATTGGAGGTGGCGTCTTCCTGGGCCGGGTCGAGCTGCATCGATGCGCCCCCCGGGTCGGGGAAGTCCGGTCCGCCGTCGTAGTCGACGCGGTCGATCTCGCCGGCTCCCGCTGCGACATCCAGTACGACTTCGTCGTCGGAGTTGCCCAGGGCGAAACTGGCGTAATCGTAATCCACAGTCACTCCGCCGTTGTCGCCGAAGACGCCGTTGCGGCCAAAGACCACCCGCTCGTCGGGATCGGCGACCAAGGGCAGCGCGACCAGATGGCTGTCGCTGCCGTCGTCGTGAATCTCGAGCCCGATGAGGTCGACCTGGACACCCGAGACGTTCAGGACCTCGAACCACTCTCCGTTGCCATCCGTCACTTCGGAGGGATCCTGCATGATCTCGGTGACCACCAGGTCGCCCGTGCGAAGGTCGAGGATGCCGTACTCGGCGTCGAGTCCGTCGCAGTTCTCGTCGATGGCGTTGTCGGGGATCTCGACGGCGATGGGGTTGATGGCCGGGTCGTCGTCGTCGCACTCGGCACAGGCCAGGAAGCCGTCGCCGTCGTTGTCGATCTCTCCGTTTCCGTCGCAGTCGGAGTCTATCCCGTCGCAGAGCTCGGGCGCCCCCAGATAGATGTTGGGATCGTCGTCGTCGCAGTCGTCGCTGTTGTCGACGTAGCCGGGCCCCGGGGGACCATCGCAAGTGGGAACCGGGCCGTCGGTGGTGATGACCGCGGTGAACTCGGTGTCGTCACAGCCCGCGTCGAAGACCGGGTCGATGGCGAAGTCGATGATGTCGCCAGCGGCCAGGTCCAAGGCGAGGTTGTAGGGGGTGGCCGGCTGCGGCACGCCCAGGAACTGCATGACCTCGATACCATTCTGGAAGATCCTGACGTTCTGGCCGTCACCGCAGTTGATGTCGCGATCGAAGAAGAGCCCGTCGATCTGGACGGGTCCGGTGTAGTCCGAGGTCCAGCGTCGCACCGACCACACCAGGTCGTCGATCCCCGGGTGGCCGCCGCTGGAGTCGAGGTCGGGGGTGTCGAAGGACTGCTGCTCGTACCAGTGGAAGCCGTCGAATAGCGGATCTGGTGTAAAGGCTGCTGGCGTAAAGGCTGGGTAGTAGCCGTATTCCCAGTCGTCCTGACCCTGCGCGCCCGCGAACTCCGCGATGCTGTCGGCGAGGATCGTCGGCCCGGGGTCTCCGTCTCCGTCCCCGTCGGCGTCCAGCCACCAGTCGGTGATGGGCAGGATGGTGCAGTCGTCGGCCGGATCGAGGGGGTTGAGGGCCGCGGCGACTTCTGCGCCATCCTCGGCGCCGCCGCCGTCGGTGTCGGCGAGGTTTGGATCGGTCAGGTGGATCATGACCTCCTCGCCGTCGGTGAGTCCGTCGCCGTCGGTGTCGGGATTGGCCGGATCGGTGAAGTAGACGGTGAGCTCGTCCGTGTCGGAGAGCCCGTCGCCGTCGGAGTCGTCGTCGTTCGGGTCCAAGGGGTCGGTGAGGCCGTCGAGCTCAGCACCGTCGGGCATACCACCGCCGTCGGTGTCAAGCAGGGTCGGGTCCGTCCCGAAGATGATCACCTCGTCGAAGTCGTCGACCCCGTCCCCGTCTGTGTCGACGTTCGAGCAGCCCACATCGTCCAGTGGATCGGTGGGGCTGGTGCCGCACCAGATCGCTTCGATCCCGTCCGAGAGCCCGCCGCCGTCGGTGTCCCAGTTGAGCGGGTCCGTTCCCAAGATGCCCTCAGTTGCGTCGTCGAGCATGTCCCGGTCAGCGTCCTGTGCCTGGGCTTCCGTCGCAAAGCCGAGACAGAGAAGTGCCACTACGAAATGGCGAACGAACATCGATACCCCCCTGACATTCTTGGTCACCTTACCCAACGCCGGGACCGATTTGCACCCGACAATGGGCTTCGCTTGAACGCGACCCGCGCGACCGGTCGTCGGGGCGGTACGATGCCTCGATGTCTCAGGTCGCGATTACCAACCAGCTCCGCCTCTCGGGAGGGCTGGTGGACCTCGCTCGGTGCCAGGTCCATCGGGAGGATGCGGTCCTGGCGCTCACCCAGCGTGAGGTCGCACTGCTTAGGTACTTCGCCGCAAATCCCGGCAGAGCGATCACGCGCAAGGAGCTGCTCTGCGAGGTCTGGGGATACGTCGAGGGCATTCGTACTCGGGCTACCGACAACGCCATCGTGCGGCTCCGCAACAAGGTTGAGGCAGTACCTGACGAGCCCCTCAACGTCCTGAGCGTGCGGGGGGTTGGCTACCGTTTTGAGTTGCCCGGGTCCAATGGATCGGAGGCGGGAGTCGCGCCTCTGGCCGAACCGACTCCGTTCTTCGGGCGCGAGGATCTGCTGTGTCAGCTCGGCGATCTTCTCGGAGCGGCCCACCTGGTCACCCTCGTCGGTGCCCCAGGGATGGGGAAGACCAGGTTGGCGAGCCAGTTTGCCGTTGGCTGGTCCGGGCCCACCTGGTTCGCGGATCTCTCTGCTACCGAGACGCTGTCGGGGATCGCTCACGCGGTAGCCAACAGCCTGAGCCTGAACCTCGATCCGGGCCACGACGCGGTCGACCAGATCGGGCGCTCTCTTGGCGGACAGACGGGAGCCCTGCTGGTGCTGGACAACTTCGAGCAGGTCGCCGCGCTGGCGCCAGAGACCCTGGGTGCCTGGGTCCGAGCCGCTCCGGATTGCAGGTTCCTCGCCACCTCTCGGGAGCGTCTCCTGCTGACCGGCGAGCACTGCCTGGAGCTCGGGCCACTGTCGCTTCCGGCTGCCCGGGAGCTGTTCGTCGACCGGGCCAGAGCGGTACTTCCGAGCTTTGATCCCGAGGGATCCGACGATCTCGCCGAACTGGTCGACCGGCTCGACGGCGTCCCCTTGGCGCTGGAGCTGGCGGCCTGTCGAGTGCACATGCTCACCCTGCAGTCCCTGGCCTCCCGGCTCCGAGATCTCGGCGGGGGTCGACGGGATGCAAGTCCCAGACATAGGACGTTGCTGGCTGCTTTTCAGTGGTCGTGGGATCTCCTTGGGGAGGAGGAGCAGGAGGCGATGCGGCAGTGCGCTCTCTTCGAGGCGCCGTTCACCCTGGAGGCGGCAGAGCAGGTCCTGAGCCTGCGGGCGCCGGTCTTCGAGATCATCGAGGGGCTTCGCAACAAGTCGATGCTGGAGCGGGTCGAGGATCTGGTCTCGCCGCGCTTTCGTCTGTTGTCCACGGTCCGCGAGTTCGTGCAGGTCGAGGGAGTTCAGGCCCTGGACGATGCTCGCGACCGCCACCTGGACTGGTGTCTTTCCCGCGCCAGAGCACTCGTGTCGGCTCTGAAGGGGCGCCACGCTATCGTCAGCGCTCGCGCCCTTGCCGCCGAGCTCGGCGATCAGCTCACCGCGCTCCAGCGAACGAGAGATCCGGGGAAAGCGGCACGCCTCCTGATCGCCATGGACGGCAGCCCCGCGCTCAAGGGCCTCCCCGATCTGCACCTGGAGCGGCTCGACGCGGTCTTGAACGGCTCGCTGCAGGCTCCAGTTCGCTGCCGGCTGCTGCTGATGCGGGCGGGTCTGCTCACCGTTCGTCGCCGCTTCGACGAGGCGAGGTCGGTGCTGGACGAGGCGACGGGGCTCGCTGCAGACAGACACCTGGAAGCCCTCGTCGCCCTGAGAAGGGGATACCTCCGAGAAGGGGAGGGGGATCGCGACGAGGCCGTTCGCTCCTACACATCCGCGGCAGAGGCCTTCCGCGAGCTCGGTACCGACGCCGATCTGGCTCTCGCGCTCTGTGAGCTGGCCAGAGTGCGCTTCAATCCCGGCGACGTCGGCGCGACCGAGCCCCTCTGCATCGAGGCGCTGGACGTCATTCGACGGGTGCGCGACGGTGGCCTGGAGGGTCGGATCCTCGGATACCTCGGGGTCATAGCCCAGGGACGACGCCACTTCACAGAGGCCGAAGGCTACTTCCGACAGAGTCTGGCGCGGGCGAGATCCCTGGGAGATCCGGTGGCAACCGTGGTCCAGACCATCAATGCAGCTGGCCTGCTGGCCTATCTGGAGCCCTCCATCGAGACCCTCGAGAACCTGGAGGGGGATCTGCGCGACAGCCTGGATATCGCCTCGCATCTCGGTCAGCTGCACCTGCAGGGAGCGGCCACCGGAGTGCTTCTGCAGCTCCTCATCGAGGCCGATCGCGCCCACGAAGGAGGGGAGATCATCGACCGTCTCCCTCCCGACTGGACGCAGATCCCACCGATGCTGCGGGCGATGTGCTGGTCGAACATCGCCGCCGTTCGCCAGCTCCGCAGTGAAGCCGCGCTGGCCGATCGGGCCTTTGAGCAGGCGACCGCGAGCTTCGCCGAGACGGGTTTGCCCAGGTATGTGTGGCGAACCCAGACCTTCCACGCCCTCTTTCTCGCCGAGCAGGACCGCTGGAGCGAGGCCGTTGCGCTCTTCGATGCCGCCGAGTCCGGTGCAAGTCCGCCGACCATCGCCCCCTGGATCCGGGACGTGCGCGGGGCTGCAGATCTGCTTCTTCAGGCGCGAAAGGCCGATGATCCTGCCCCGATCTACAATCGGGCGTTGGCGTTCATCGAGCGGGTGGTCGAGGCCCGCGCCCTCCGGGACCTGGACTCGCCAATTCGGTCGTCCCACCAATGGATTGTGAAGTCGCTGCGGCGCTCTGTACCAACTCGGTACCAGGGTGGCTCCGCCTCTTAAACATTGGGCGTTTTCAGCGTACAAATTGATGGACCCTTCAGCTGGGACCGACGATGCGTACCTCGATCAGCCTCACCGTTCTCGCCTTCCTCACCGCCTGTGGAGGCATGTCCAACCACGAGCTCGGGGAGAACCCCGACGACGGGGTGACCTCGCCTGGCGAAAACGACGACTCCAACACCTCGGGCACGACTTCGGGCTCGAGTTCGGAGACCCTCCCGGTGCCCGAGTGCTACGCAGGTGAGGACATCCAGACCGCCATTGATCAGGCTTCCAACGGCGACACGGTGCTCATCTGTGCGGGCGTGCACCAGGTCAACCTCGAGATCCCCAGGAACATCACGCTGGATGTCGAGGAGCCCGCTCTGCAGACGACCCTTGACGGCGGCGGTACGGACCCGGTCATCCTCGTGCTGGTGGACCGGCGCCTGACGGTCCGCAACCTCGAGATCATCAACGGCGAAGGCGGCGGGAACTGGGCCGGCGGCATCGAGGCGGCAGACGCTAGCGATCTGGTCGTCGAGTACTGCGACGTGCACGACAACCACGGCATGATCGGCGGGATCCAAGGCCCCTACAACGGCTCGGCGGCGCTCTTTGACGTCCTCGTTCGCGACAACACGGGCGACTACGCGGGAGGTATGGGCATCGGCACCGGATCCCTCGTCGCCACCGAGATCACTGGCAACCACGCGACACTGCGGGGTGGCGGAGTGTGGGTCTACCCCTTCCAGGGTCCGCTGATCACCGACACCCTGGTCGCCTCGAACACCACCGACGGCATGGGTGGGGGAGTGGCGCTGGACTGGGCGAGCGTCTGGCGTGGTGGGACCATCGAGGACAATACCGCGGCCGAGGGCGGTGGCATTGGCCTCCTCAACTCCGCATCGGTGGGGGTCTGGGATGTGGTCGTACAGCACAACACCGCGACGATCGCCGGCGGTGGCTTTGCGAATGCCCTGTCGATCGGCGGCCCAATGGCCATCGGAAACACGACGTTCACCGGGAATAGTGCGCCACTTGGCGGCGGGCTCTACATCCAGCAGACCAGCGACGGCGCCTCCTACATGGACATCACCGACCTGACCGCCGACGGCAACACCGCAGACGATGGCGCCGGACTCGCGCTCTCCGACATCGACGTGACCATCGTCACCGGCACCCTCATCGGGAATGTGGCGACTCTCGCCGGTGGGGGGATTTCCCTGAAGAATGGCGCGACGGTGACGGCGTCCGGCCTCGACGTGGGCCTGGGCCCAGCGGGCAACTCACCCGAGGACGTCGACCTGGGTGGTCAGCCCTATGAGTACGACGGAACAGTTGCTTTCACGTGTGATATCGCGTGTTTATAGGATCGAGCACCGCTATCAGGGGCAGGCCGCGCCGGGCACGCACTCGGACATCAGGGCCTGGTTGCTGTGAACGTGCCCCACCACGCGCTGTGGGCGTTGCCCATCGGGCCGGCCATCCAGATGCCATCGAAGGTGCCTTCCACGGTGTCCTGTCCGCTGAAGCGACCGTTCCACGGGTCGACTTGGTCGATGGCGCCCCAGATTGCCCTCTCATTGCCTGAGATGTCAGGGTCTGCGGTGATGTTGCCCGTGAATTCCATCTGGATGGTCTGTCCGTTGAGCTGACCGGTGAAGGTGCACGAGACCTGGGCGGTGATCTGGGGATTGTTGGCCTCGGTCACCGTGACTTCGAAGACGTCCTGGCAGCTGTCTTGCCAGAAGGCGAAGTCCGACTCCTCGGCATCGATGTCGATCGTGCCGACATAGATGCCGTCTCGTGCTCCGGGCGTGGTGTCGGTGTCGGTGTCGGTGTCGGTGTCGGTGTCGGCGTCCGTGTCGGCGTCTGTGTCGGCGTCCGTATCGGTGTCGGTGTCGGTTTCGTCGGTCGTCGTGCTGGTGTCGGGATCGGCGTCGGGTTTCGAATCGCCGCAGCCCATCGAGAGCGCGGCGAGCAGGATGAGGGTCTTGTTGCACATGGGCCGTTTCCTCCGAGAACACAATACAAGGTCGCCTCCCCGCCGAGGTGCCGAATGCACGCTGTTGCGATCTTCCTTCTCACCGCCGCCGCAAATGCAGGGATGGAGGGATACTATCGCTCTCCTGCAATCTTTGGCGATACGGTGGTCTTCAACGCCGAAGGCGACTTGTGGAAGGTGGACGCCAGCGGAGGAGAGGCGGTTCGCTTGACGTCGCATCCCGAAGGAGAGATGTACCCGGTCTTCTCTCCCGACGGCACAGAGCTTGCCTTTGGCGCCAGCTATGAGGGACCGGTCGAGGTTTACTCGATGCCCTTGGACGGCGGTCTCCCCGAGCGGCGAACCTGGCTGGGGGCAGCGGCGGTTCCGCGGGCCTGGACTGACGAGGGAATCGTCTTCACGACTGAATCGTTCAGCGGTCTTCCCGATAGTCAGCTCGCGGTGGTCGGCGACGACGACAAGGTGGTGCAGGTTCCCCTGGCCCAAGCCGACGACGTCGCGTACGACGGGAAAACCCTGTTCTTCACGCGCTTGGCGCACCAGGGCAGCATGACCGCCCGCTACCAGGGTGGCACGGCTCAGAACCTGTGGCGCTTCGACGGCAGCAGCGAAGCGACGCCCCTCACGGCGGACTATGCCGGGGCGAGTGCTGACCCGATGTTCTGGGATGGAAGGGTGTATTTCGCGTCTGATCGCGACGGTGTGATGAACCTGTGGAGCATGAAACCCGACGGAGAGGACACCGTGCAGCACACCGAGCACGAGGTCTTTGGGATCCAGTCTCCCAGCCTGCAGGGCGGCAGGGTCGTCTATCAACACGGCGCCGATATCTGGCTGCACGATCTCGCCAAAGGAGAAGGGGCCCGGCTCGAGATCGCCCTGACCTCCGACCTCGACCAGACCCGCGAGAACTGGGTCAACAACCCAATGCGATACCTGACCCACGCGGCTCCGTCTCCGACCGGTGACCGCGCCGTGTTGACTGCACGCGGGCAGGTCTTCGTCGGCCAGACGGCACACGGTGGCCGGTTCATCGAGATCACTCGGAACCCCGGAGTGCGCTACCGGGAGGCCCGATTCCTCGACGAGAAGACCCTCATCGCGCTGTCGGACGAGTCCGGCGAGCTCGAGTTCTGGACCGTTCCAGCCGACGGCATGGGCCAGCCCAAGCAGCTCACCAAAGATGGGGTGGCTCTGCGGCATGATGCAGTTCTGTCGCCGAAAAAGAACAAGCTAGCCTATACGGATCGCGATGCGAAGCTGTGGATCCTCGACACCAAGACCGGCGTGTCGACGCTGGTCGTGCAGGGCATCGGGACCCCGTACGAGATGGCGTGGTCGGGCGATGGGCAGTGGCTCGCCTACACCAACGTCGCCTCGAACACCTACACCCAGGTCTGGCTGCATCGGCTCACCGACGGCAAGAAGGTCGCCGTCACCAGCGATCGGATCCACTCCAGCAGCCCGGCGTGGAGCCCGGACGGCAAGTGGCTGTACTTCGTCGCCGAGCGCGCCCTCTACAACCGTGTCGGCTCCCCCTGGGGACCCTGGCAGCCCGAGCCCTATGTCGACGACACGACGCTGATCTACGCTGTCTCCCTGCGAAAAGACGAGCTCTGGCCTTGGAAGAAGCGCAACGAGCTCCAAGAAGAGAAGCCGCCGGAGAAGGACGAGGACGAAGACGAGGACAAGAAGCGCAAGAAACCCAAAAAGAAGCGGCGCAAGGCCGAGGTCGAGCCGCCCAAGCCCCTCCTCATCGACCTCGAAGGGCTCCAGCACCGCCTGTACGAGGTTCCGGTGGCCGCCGGGAACATCGGTCGCCTGGAGCTCTTCGAAAAGCAGCTGCTGTTCTCCCAGTGGGATCGGGCGAGCAGCCAGGTCATCCTCAAGGGTGTGAACATCAACGACGACGAGAAGCCCGAGGTGAAGGACATCGTGTCGGGGCTCTCGACCTTCGAGGTCTCCGCGGATCGAAAGACCATGCTCATCGGCAAGGACTACCAGCTGTTCTCTGTGGAGGTCGGACTCAACGTTCCCGACGACCTCGGCGACGCCCGTGTCCGCACCGAAGGCTGGCGTTTCTCCGTCGATCCTCGCGAGGAGTGGCGTCAGATGCTGGTCGAGGCCTGGCGCCTCGAGCGCGACTTCTTCTACGACCGCAACATGCACGGCAACGACTGGCCCGCCATCCTCGAGCGGTTCTTGCCCCTGGTCGACCGCGTCACGACCCGGGGTGAGCTCAACGACGTGATCAGCCAGATGGTCGCCGAGCTCTCGGCGCTGCACACCTTTGTGTTCGGTGGCGATCAACGACAGGTCGGCGGCGATGTGGGCATTGCGTCCCTCGGTGCCCGCCTCGAGCGTCTCGAAGAGGGCTATCGCGTCGCCCACATCTTCCAGACCGATCCCGAATACCCAAAGGCCCTCGCCCCGTTGGCTCAGCTGGATGTGCAGGTCTTGGAGGGCGACATCATCACCCACGTGAACGGCGTATCGGTCACCTCGGTTCCCAACATCGCCGTGCTCCTCCGTGGCAAGGCCTGGCAGCAGGTTCGGTTGTCGGTGAAGTCGGGTTCCAAAGCCCGGGACGTCATCGTCGAGCCGATGTCGATGTGGAGCGAGTTCGACCTTCGCTACCGCGAGTGGGAATACACCCGTCGTCTCGAAGTCGAGGACCATGGCAAGGGCGAGATCGGCTATCTGCACCTGCGAGCGATGGGCGGCGACGACTACGACACCTGGTTCCGCGAGTACTACCCCATCTTCAAGCGTCAGGGCCTGATCATCGACGTGCGCCACAACCGCGGTGGGAACATCGACGCCTGGCTCCTGGAGAAGCTACTTAGAAAGGCCTGGATGTACTGGCAGGGCCGCAACGGGGAGCCGGAGTGGAACATGCACTATGCCTTCCTCGGCCACGTCGTCGTCCTCTGCGACGAAGGCACGGCTTCCGATGGCGAGGCCTTCACCGACGGCTTCATGCGACTGGGCCTCGGTCACACCATCGGCACTCGGACCTGGGGCGGCGAGATCTGGCTGTCCTTCCAGACCTGGCTCAAGGACCAGGGCATCGCGACGGCGGCCGAGACCGGCGTCTACGGCCCCGAGGGCGAGTGGCTCATCGAGGGTCACGGCGTCGATCCGAATCAGGTCGTCGACAACCTTCCCCACGCGACGTTCAATGGCCAGGATGCCCAACTCGAAGCTGCGATCGCCTATCTCAACGACAAGATCGCCTCCGAACCGGTCGTCATTCCAGAGCCGCCGGACTACCCGGACAAGTCGCTGGATGCCTTCCGGAAGCGGCGGTGATGTGACTGGGCGGTGCGAGCTCTGCAGGCGCGAGGAGCGGCGGCTGACATGTCACCACCTGATCCCACGGACCCTGCACCGGAACAAGTGGTTCAAGAAGAACTTCACCCGGGAGCGGATGCAGGAGACCGTCGACCTGTGCCGAGACTGCCACTCCGCCATCCATCGCTTCGCCGACGAAAAGACGCTGGGTCGGGAGCTGAATACCCTCGATGCCCTGCGCTCACACCCGCAGATTGGGCGATTCATCGGCTTTGTCGCCACCCAGCGAGGCGGCCGGACCCGGACGCGATGAAGCCCGGAGGCCTTGACCGCCACTGGAGATCCCCTGGGCGTATGATAATCAGGATCTGGAGGGTCACCGATGCCGCTGAATGAGTACGCCTACGTGCTGGTGGGCCCGCAAGTCGCGCTGGGCACCATGCGAACGGACTTGATCCCGGTCTATCTGGTCTGGAAGAACGATATCGAGCTGCAGCGAGCGCTCAGCGGGGCCAAGGGCATGTACACGCTCGAGGCCTACACCGAGTACTACCAGCGCCAGCTCGCCGTCGAGGACACCCTGTGGCTGACCATCTATGTGCGCGCCTCCGAGACGCCCGTTGGCACCGTGAAGCTCTCGGACATCTGCTACCAGAACCGCACCGCTCGGTTCTCCATCGTGCTGGCCCACGCCGACGCTCGACAGCGGGGCTACGCCACGGAGGCCTGCGAGCTGATGCTCGACTACGCCTTCCGCGATCTTCAGCTGTACAGCCTGTATGTGCAGGTTCCACAGTACAATATCGCCGCCTTCAAGACTTTTGAGAAGGTCGGCTTCGTGCAGTTCGGCCGCGAGCGCGAGGCGGTCATCGCCATGGGGCGGGTCTGGGACAAGCTGCACATGCAGTGCTTGGCCCCAGAGTTCTTCAACAAATCCGAGGTTGGCGGCCGCAATACTCCGGCGGCCACGGTCAGGGTCCGCTAGTTCTGCAGGTCTACGGTTTGTAGTCCGATTCGAACCACGCGTGGGCGTCGGGCATGACCCGTCGCAGTGCAGCGGGGTCCATGTGGTAGAGCGCAAAGGCCTCGGCGAACGCCTCGATAGGTGACAGATCGCCATAGGCCGTCGGCGCTGAGTCGAAGCGCTTCACCCACGCGGCGACCAGTGGCGCCTGCTCTTCGGCCTCGTGCTCTTCCACCAGCTCGATGTGTCGGGCTACGGCCTCGGTGGTCTTGCCTTCTGGTTCGTTGAACGCCGCCTCCAATGCCTGGATCTCTGCCAATCTTGCTCGCCACTTGCCCTGGTGGACGGCGTGGGCGAGCTCGTGGAGAAGCACGCGCTCGGCGACTTCCTTTGGGGCGGAAGCGGGGCCGCAGAAGGTGCCCTTGGACTCCTCGAGCGCGTAGTTTGGTAGGACCAGGGAGGACTCTCCGCTTTCCTCCTGGATATAGACCGCCTTGAGACGGCCGCTGGCCTTCACCAGGCTCCTGGCGCCCTTGGGAGGGCCGGGGCTGCGGATGATTCGAAGGCCTTCGATCCGCTCGCGCTCGACGTCGGTGAGGGTTGCCAGCGCGTCAGCGACGATTCCGAGCGCGCGGGGATCCCACGAGGTGCCGTTCTCCTCCAAGACCACGCCGGTGATGTCCTCGCGCGTGGAGGATGCCGGCTGTAGTGCAGGTCCGACCTCGACCACCGCGGCGGGAGGTGCCCACCAGACGGTGACTGCGATCCGGTCTTGCCCCACCGGCACCAACAGATCGTACTCCTTGCCCTCGGGGTCTTCGAGGCCCTGCACGCGCATCAGCGCCGAGAGCGCTGCCTTGTCTAGCTCCTGGAGCTTGTCGACCTCGGTGTCGCCCTGTTCATTTCGCAGGATGATCTGCTTGATTCCGGCGAATTTCGCGGCCTTGGATACGGACTTGGCCAGCTCTTTCTCGGAGAAGGCCGTGTGTGGGTAGGGGGTGCTGTCACCGGTGTCGTAGGTGGCGGCACAGAGGAGGGGCAGGAGGGGCAGGAGGCGTCGCATGCCCTGTTCTACCAGCTGACCTCGGGGCCTATTGCAAGACTCAGCCAAGGAATTGCGCGGGCGCCCTTTTCGTCCACCTTCAGGATCGCGAAATGAGCGCGCGGGCGGGCGATCAACGTCCAGCTCTCGGAGAGCACCCAGCCAATACTGGTGGACGGGCCCGATGCGACCAGGAGCCAGCCCGCCTCTTCGGGATGGTTGGAGATGTCGAACGAACCTTCCGGACGTCCATCGGGCCACGATGATGGAAGGAAGATCCCGGAGAATCCCCATCCAAGCCGATAGCGAAGGCGCCGGAAGTCGGATTGATAGCCGGCGTTAGCGCCCGCCCAGACCACCGAGCGAGGGGCAATCTGAGTGCCGATGGTTCGGGCGGGCGCACCCCCTCCGCCGAGGCTCCAGCCGGCGTAAAAGCCGCGACTGGGGCCGCTATTGACCCGCTGGATGGCGGAGATCTCGAGGCCGACGACGCTGGGGCCCAGGCTCGCTCGCATCGGCGGGCTGATCAAGGTCGTCGGGTGGATCCCCATGGCGCGCGAGGGTCCATTGGCCACCCGCTGGATGTCCTCCACGGCGTAGGCGCGGTCGCTGGCGAAGCTCATATAGCCGTCGACCAGCACTGCGCCGTCGTCGTCGCGGATCTCGATCCGATGACGCCCCGGAGTCACGGAGATTGTCCCGGGAAGTGCCCCGCGAACCCTGCCATCCACGAGGAGGTCTGTGTTCGAATACTGATGGGAGTTGGACGCGTACAGATAGACCAGCGCTTTCTCGCGGCGCCGACGCTCGTCCCTGCTCCCGGCGAGGATGACATCGCCCTCTCCCGTCACCCGCAGCGCCGCCTCCGGGATCTGCGTGTCCTCGGTGAAACGGATGGTGCGGCCTCGCGCGAAGTCGTGGGCCTCCCAGGCGGTGACGACTCGGTCCTCGTCGACATCGGCCTCCGCGAAACCCCAGGACATGGCCTCGAGTAGGTAGTAGGTGTAGACGCCGTGCCCGAGCTTGTCGCTCTCGCGGGAGGGTCTGCCGGCGCTGGTCGCGAAGAGGTGAGCTTCGCCGGGGCTCAGGGCGTAGCGATTCTCCATCAGATCGCCGTCCGCAAGGGTCGAGCTCAGGGCGTCCGGGCGCACTACCGACTTGCCGTCTCCGTTGAAGCAGGCGTCCACGATGAGCGTCTTGCGGGTCGCCGGGATCCCCGAGATGAAGTCCTGGAGCGCGCCGAGATCGAGGGCGGTCGCCTCCAGGTTGCTGGCCCGGCTGTCGGTGGTGAGCAGGAAGCGACGCCAGCTGTCCTCGTCGGGCACGCGGGTGCCGTGGCCAGAGAAATAGACGAGCAATGTGTCTTCTCGTCGGGTCTCAGCTCGGACTGCTCTCAGCCTGTCGAGGATGTACTCTCGATCGGTCTCTTTGGTGACCGACAGGGTCTGCACGCTGTCGAATCCGCCACTCTTGGGATCCCGCAAGACCTCGGAGAGAGCGTTGGCGTCATCGGCGGCGTGCTCGAGGTCGCCGAAGATGGCGTCCTCGTAGTGGTCCACGCCGATGACGATGGCGCGGCGCTGGGGCTCCAGCGAGCGATTGAGCGCCTGCGACGTGTTCATCGCGTCGGTGAAACCCTTGTCGCGGGTATCCTGCCGGGTCGCGCATGCGCTCACCAGCAGGGCGATGACAAGCAGCTCCCTCAACGGCGTTCCCAGTCCAACTTCAGGGTGTCGGTGCTGCAGCGATCGGCGGATGGCGGACCCTCGTCCGGACACAACCACGCCGAGTAGGTGAGGACGCCCGAGGCCTTGTCGGGGCGCCAGGACTGCGGCCTGTCTCCGCCTGGTGTGTAGGTTCCACCGGAGATCTTCTCGACCTTGCCCATTGTCGTTACGCCCTCCTCCAGGTGCAGCCACCCCGGTCCGGCCGCCACCACCTGGAAGAGCACACGCTCGTCGATCGCTACCCGAGAACCGTCTTTCAGGGGGTGTATTCCCCGGACTCCTTCTGCCGCAGCCTGGAGATGGATCGCGGGTGCTCTCGGGGTGCCACGCGTGCGTCCATCGTCCTCGAGGAGGCCGGATCCATACACTCCAGCCACGGTCAGCAGCGCGACGGCGGCCATTGCGAGACCGTAAAGGGGCCGGTTGTTCTTGGGTTTTCTGCTCGCCGCGAGAACGTCATCGGCGGTGAGTGCACTCTTGGGGGCCGGGAGGTCTGCGATCTCTGCGCGCTCGGCAGGTGTGAACTCGTGGTCGGTCATGGCGAGACCTCCTCGGCGGGATGCAACTCCTTTCGGAGCCTCTTTCGGGCATAGGACAGGGCAGATCGAAGCTGCTGGTCGGAGATCTCCAGGACCGCAGCCACCTCTCGAGAGGGCATCTCCTGCCCGTAGAAGAGCAGGATCGCGGCTCGGTGTTGCTCGGGAAGCTCGGCGATGGCCCCCTCGAGACGAGCCAGGCGTTGATCGGCGATCGCGGCAGCCTCGGGCGAGGAGGCACCGTCGTCGTCAGCCCGCAGTAGAGTGAGGACCTTTCCCCAACGGCCGCGACGCCGGAGCCGATCCAGGCAGAGGCGATGGGTGACGGTGAACAGGAAGGCGCGGAAACCACCGGTGGGCTGCCAGCGGCCCTCGACGATGCGACAGAACGCCTCCACACAGACTTCTTCGGCCTCTTCTCGGCGCCGCAGCATGCGCCACGCGTAACCGAGCACCGGGTTCCGCCACCGGTCGAAGAGCGTGCGAAATGCACCTTCATCGCCGGACATCCACGCGCGAACGAGGTCTTCATCTGGGGCTTCCACCATCTTCGGTGCGGCTGGGGTCAACTACGGGGCTCCACGCATGCAACAACGCCACACTGCGCTACATGTGGACCGCGATCCAAAAAAAGATCCTCAGTCCACACAATCCACTGTGTAGCGTTGATGGAGCGACGGACCGCAGAATGGTCCGATGGAGAATCCCATGCGCTTCGCACTGACCCTGACCGCCCTGACCCTGCTCGCAACCCCAGCGTTCGCCATCGACCTCGATCAGGACGGCCATCACGCACCGCCACAGGGCCAAGACTGTGACGATGCCGACGCAACTGTCTATCCAGGCGCCTATGAGGCCTGTGACAACCGCGACAACAACTGCAATGGCCAGATCGACGAGTACTGCGGATACCCGGACACCGACGGAGATGGCGTCCCCGACGTCAACGAGGACCTCAACCAGAACGGCAACCTTCAGGACGACGACACCGACGCCGACGGCATTCCGAACTACCTCGACACCGACGACGATGGTGACGGTGTGCCGACAGCAAACGAGCTCGGCGATGCCAACGGCGACGGCATCCCCGACTACCTCGACCCGAACCAGGGCGGAAACCCGAACGACCGCGACACGGACGGTGACGGGATCAGCGACGACAACGAGCGAATCATTGGGACGGACCCCTACAACGCCGACACCGATGGCGATGGCATCGGCGACCAGCAGGAGCTCGGCAACGGCGGCAATCCCCAGGACACTGACAACGACGGCATCATCGACGCACTGGACCCCGACGACGACGGTGACGGCATTCCCACCCTCGACGAGGGCACTGGCGACGCCGACAACGACGGGATTCCGGACTATCTCGATCCCGACATCGCTCCGATCGACGCGGACGGAGACGGCTTCACGGCCGATCAGGACTGCGACGACGCGAATGCCTTGGTGTTCCCGGGCGCCCTGGAGGAGTGCGACGGCATCGACAACGACTGCGACGGCGACATCGACGAGGACTGTGACACCGGCGATACCGACACCGACCCGATCACAACTCCGACGAACGGCGACACCGGCGACACTGGCGGCGACGACGACGACAAGGGTGGCTGCCGCGGGACCGGCGCTACCTTCGCGATAATGCTGTTGCCGCTTGGGTTCTTCCGTCGCCGGAGAAACTGAGCCTAGCAGGGTGCTGAAATACGCGAGCCTGCGAGCGTATCTTCAACAACCTGCGCCGAGGGAGGTCAATTTGTCGGTCCAGGTTGTCGAGACACAGAGAGCGAAAGTGAGGCACGAACGCAGCGAACGCGGCTCGGCAGGGATCGCCACAGTGCCACCGACCGGCAACGTGAAGAGGCAGGTTCTGATCAAGGCCGAGCTTGCGAGGCCTTTTTCAGCAACCTGCTACAGGGTCCGGATCGTGCCTTTGAGCGTGACCGGGTCCCCATAGTCGGCGTCCTTCAACGACAGCTCGATCTCGAGAACGCCCGGGTGCTCCCCGGGTTTTGCTTTGCCAGCACCCACTGCGTAGGTTCGGGGGACCTCCTGGTGATCCTCGTACCAGAGGGCCTTTGCATCCGCTCCGTCGACTTGCAGCAGCAGGGACCAGGTGCGGACCGTGTCCCCGGGCTGATTCAGCGTGCCCAGATCGTGACCGACCAGCCAGGTAACCGTGCCGTCGCCCTTGACGAGAGCTGGCGTGAGGGTCGTGCTCGGCTGCTCTCGATGGGCGTTCACGTCGGGGTCCAGAGCTTTGTTGCTCCAAGACTGCACGCCGTAGAGGACCACGGTGTGCGAGCCGGCCGCACGCGTGACTTCAACACTCGCGACGGAGGGCGGCGGATCGGGGAGTTTCGCTGCGAGGCTCAAGGTGCTCACCAGGATCAGGGGCCACAACAGTAGTTCAGCCTTCGTCCGGCCGCTGCTGATTTGGCCTGAGGAAGCGGATCACTTTGCCGTCTGTGGTCTCGTTGGTGCCCTTCTTCATGCGCTTGGACTTCTCCCCTTCGGCGGCTCGGTCCGACTCGGCGCCGATGATCTTGAAGTCCCAGATCTCGACATCTTCGTCGTGCTCGTCTTCGCTGATTTCTACGAACGAGGAGAGGATCGCGTTGTGGGACTGGTCGGAGCCCGTTCCGCCAAAGCGCTGCCAGGCGTCTCCCGGGCGCGCGTCGCCGACGGACACCTCGGTGTACTCCGTCTGCTGGTGTGCTCGACCGGCCACCGAGTAGTGGTTGTTGGCCATCAGCGCCGGCTCGTAGCCGCCCTGCCAGACCGCATCGTTCATGAAGATCGAGCACTTCCAGAAGTCGGCAATCCAGAACACGCGGTACTCGGTCTGGCCGTTCACCTCCTCGCTTCGGCGCTTGCTCGCCCCGGCGATGTCGGCGTTGGGAGTCATGAAACGGCCATCCACGCCCTTTGTGCCGTAGCTCTCTCCCACCTTGCCCGTCGCCCGGTCGGAGGCCGCTGTGTATACGGCCACCGAAGGACCGAGCTTTGCCGCGGAGAACTCTGTGACCGCCTCTTCGTAGGAGTAGTGCGCGCGGTACTCGGCGAACAGCCGCTCCTCGGCGGAGGGCACGTAGATCTCTACGCCCTCGGCCGGCGTGATGCCCTCGTTGAAGGCGGCGAGCTTGTCCGGGGTTGTTCCCAGGCTTCGGGCTGGAGTCTTCCAGCCGTCGGTGCCGACCTGATCCGCCGACAATTTCTGGGTCGTGCCCGGAGCCAGCGTGAGCTTTTCTCCGCCCTCGGCGGCGCTCACGAACATGTCCTGCTCGATGTCGTAGTCGTCGGTGACCTGCTCTTCAGCCGCCCCGAGCATGCCCCCGAGCCCTGGGGTTTCTTCGACCCCAGGGGTTTCTAGTCCCTCCTCATCCCGACTACCGAACAGGGACTCCCGCAGATTGCTCAGCCAGCCCCCTTCGCTTTCGTTGGAGGTGGTGGGCGACGAGGGCCCGTTGGTTTCCGTCCCGGTTGGAGAGCGGCGACTTCTGCTTCCCATGGTGCCTCCTGAGGAGTTGGGGCATTGGGGGTTGTGCCGATCACTATAGCAGGCCGACTCGTGGCTGCGTCGATCTCGGAAGACTGGTAACGAAAACTCAGTCGGCCGGTGTCCATCTTTGCGTAGCCAAACCGCGACGGAGCCAACATGCACAACGAAACCGGGGGCCTGGTCCAGGCACTCATGAGCCTGCCCATCTTTCAGGCCGAGTGGGTCCTGTTTCTGCTGATCGGACTCTCGATCCTGTCGGTGATGGTGATGGTGGAGCGCCAGGTCTTCTACTTTCGGCACCGAGTCGATGTGGAGACCGTGCGCGCGAAACTCGTTTCCTACCTGGATGACGGCGACATGGCCGGAGCCGTGGACTATCTGCGCGGCTTCGACAGCCTGCCAACAAACGCGATCTTGTATGGACTTCGCGACTCCAGCCTCGGTCCGGACTCGGTCGAAGATCTCATGGCCGGCAAGCTGACCGCCGAGAGGACGCACTACGAGAGCCGCCTGGGTATCCTCGCGACAATCGGCAGTAACGCGCCTTTCATCGGTCTCTTTGGAACGGTCTTGGGCATCATCCGTGCCTTCCAGGACCTGTCCGTGGACGCCTCCGATGCGAGTGCGGCAGTGATGGCGGGCGTCAGCGAGGCCCTGGTCGCTACCGCCGTTGGGCTGGTGGTCGCCATCCCCGCAGTCGTGGCCTACAACTTCTTCAAGACCCACGTGAAGCACCGGGTGAGCGACGGCCAGCTCCTCGCTCGCACCGTGCTGGCGTTTCTGAAGGGCAACGACGCCGTTGCCGGAGGTGTCTGATGGGCGCGTCCCTGGATCTGGAAGACGACGACGTCATCTCCGACATCAACGTCACCCCGTTTGTGGACATTATCCTCGTCGTCTTGATCATCTTCATGATGACCTCGACCACCATGCAGAGGGGGTCCTTCAAGGTCGACCTGCCCCAGGCCGCGGCGGCGGGAGAGTCGGTGAGCAGCACCGTCAACATCGTGCTGGCCTCCGATGGTCGCGTCGCCATGAACGGCCAGACGGTTCACCGGGACGACCTGGGCCGTCTCATCAAGTCAGAGACCCGCGCCGATCCCGACCTTCGGGCCGTCGTCGCCGCCGACAAGACCGTGGATTACGGCGACGTGATCCGGATCATCGACCTCGTGAAAGAAAACGGAGTACGTAGTTTTGCGCTCAACATCGACCGTTCCTGAGTCCCCCAGCTGGCGTGCCAAGAGGCAGCTGGATCGCCAGGCTCGCCGAGCGCGGGCTGCCCACCGAGTGCGAGTGCCAGTACGCGCTGACCAGCGCCGGCCGTCGCCTCCGCCTCCACCGAGGAAATCCTGGCACACCCTGGGTTCTCTCGGGGCTTCCGCCTTCGCTCACGTGAGCCTCTTTGGCGCTCTGTCCGCGTCTGCAGCCCAGGCACCCCCTCGGGATCGCGAAGACATCGTGATCGTCATGGTTGCCCCCGAGCCGGAACCGGAGCCTGTGGAGGTCGAGCCGGAGCCGGAGCCAGAGCCAGAACTGGAACCCATTGTGGAGCCCGAGCCGGAGCCAGAGCCCGAGCCCGATCCAGTGGAGCCAGACCAGGCGCCAGAGCCCGAGCCAGCGCGGCGAGTCGTGGGGCTGAGCATGGACTCCACGACCAGCGATGGCGAGGGTCCCCGGTATGCAATTGGAAACACTAGAATGGGCGTGACAGAGAAGGTCGCCGCCAACCCAGACGCGTCGAAGGGTCGCCCGCCCGCCAACGCCCGCGCCGAGCTTCCGGTGGGAAAGGGCAAGCTCCGGAAGCCGCGCCGCGTCGGGACGGTCGAGCTCGACTATCCACCCGATCTGGAGTCACAGGGCATCGAAGCCGACGTGCCCGTCGAGGTGGACATCGATTCGGGTGGCAAGGTCACGGCGGTGCGCGTCACGCGGCCGCCCAGCCACGCGGCGTTTGCGGACTCGGCGCGCCAGGCTGCGCTGAAACAGCTGTTCAAACCTGCCATGTTGGCCGGCAAGGCCATTCCGTACACACTCTCTTACACATACCGGTTCCGCATCACTTCCTGAGGTAGCACCCATGACTGGAAAGCCTGCGCCACTGCGCGCCCTGGGACTCGTGTGTCTGCTCGCCGCGGTGGCCTGCGACGGCGGCCATCCCTACAGCACCCTCGACAAGACCCGATTGCTGGCGGTTCGAGCGGATCTTCCCGATCTGGCACCTGGAGAGGTGGCCACTCTCGACGCCCTCGTCTACAGCCCGAAGGACAAGGAGATCTCCTATCAGTGGGGCTGGTGTCCGTGGACCATGGGGTCGAACTTCGGCTTCGAATGCCTGCTGACCCAAGAGGATCTGGATCAGGTCGGGCTGCCGCTGCCGTCCCTCGATCTCGGGACCGAGCCGGTCGCGGCCTTTCCCTATCCGGGGCCTGCGGAGCTGGTTCAGGGGCTGTGCGAGTCCTTCCTGGACGGGATCCCGCCGGCCTCCCGCAAGAACTTCCCAGATTGCAACGAAAGGATGCCGATCACAATCACGCTGACCGTGTCTGATGGCAAGGACGACATCGTCGCCGTCAAAGAGATCGATCTCGTGGTCGATCCCACCCTGGATCTGAACCGGAACCCCATCTTGGTGAACCTGGCCGCCGAGAAAGGCTCCGAGACCTTCGAAATGGTGGATGGCGCGACCTTCACCGCCAACAAGGACTACGACCTGCAGCTCGAGATCGAGGAGGGCTCTGACCAGATCTACCTCGGCGAGAGTCCCGAAGGGGAGCCGATGGATCGCAGCGAGCTGCTGTTGTTCACCTGGTTCTATTCCAAGGGAGAGCTCGACAACGGTCGCACCGGGACCGTCGATCTCGGTGCGGGGCTGAACAAGGCGCTCAAGAACATCTGGACTACGCCAAAGAAGGCCCAGGACGTGGACTTCATCGTCGTCGCCAGGGATGACCGCGGCGGGGTGGACTGGCTGATCCGCAACGTCGACGTAGTCGGAGGTGCGCGATGACCCTCCTCCTGCTCCTGGCTCTCAACGCCAGCTTTGCTCAGGAAACCCCTCCGCCTGAAGAGGTCGTCGAGGAGATCACCCAGCTGCCCGAGCTCATCGAGGAGGTTCCCGCGGTATACCCGGAAGCCGCCCGGGTCGAAGGGATCGAGACCGATCTGCTCCTCGAGATCGACGTCGACGCCCTCGGCAACGTCGAGGATGTGCGGGTCGTCGAGCCGTCCACTTCCCCCGATCTCGGGTTCGAGGAATCGGCCCTGGAGGCGGTGCGACAGTACAGGTTCAACCCGGCCTATGTGGGTGAGGATCCAGTGCCGGTTCGGATCGAATACCGCTATCACTTCGAACTCGAGGAGGTCCCGCAGGCCCAGGAAGCGGTGGCCGATCCGGTGGTGAACCTCTCCGGTCAGGTCCGCGAGAGGGGGCTGCGAACCATGCTCTCCGGGCTCAAAGTGACGGTCTTTCAGCAAGACGGAGACGCCTTCGAGACCTTCACGGACGACGAGGGGCACTTCGTGTTCTTCGATCTCGGTGCTGGCACCTGGAATATCTCTGTGTCTGGAGAGGGCTATCGCACCTTCGAGACCACCGAAGACGTCGTCGAAGGAGAGCGCACCGAGGCCGTGCTCTTTGTGTTCCGCGAGGTCACCAGCGACTTCGACGTGGTGGTGGAGGGCGAAAAGCCCAGGAAGGAAGTCACGAGGCACACGCTCACCGTCACCCAGATCGAGCGGGTGCCGGGCACCTTTGGCGATCCGGTCGCGGTGGTCCAGAACCTTCCCGGCGTCAGTCCCCAGGGTTTCGGCGACGGCACCATCATCGTGCGCGGGGCAAGTCCCGAAGACACCGGTTTGTTCCTCGGCGGAAGTCGGATCCCCATCTTCTACCACTTCGGGGCCATTCGCAGCGTAGTGCCGGTCAACCTCCTCAAGGAGATCACCTTCTACCCGGGGAATGCGCCGTTGGAGTACGGTCGTCTCACCGGCGGCGTGCTCGAGGTCACCCCCAAGCAGGTCGATCCCGATGCAGTGCACGGCTACGTCGACATCAACCTCTTCGACAGCGCCGCGTTCATCGAGGCGCCCATCAACGACAAGTTCTCCTTCGCCGTCGCCGCGCGCCGGAGCTATTTCGACGTCATCCTCGGCGCGGTGATCCCCGAAGACAGCAACTTCCAGCTCAACGCGGCGCCGCAGTTCCACGACTACCAGGCGGTCGTCGGCTGGCAGCCCAATGCCGACCACGATCTACAGCTGTTCTATCTGGGCTCGGGAGACCAGTTCGTCGCCCTCTTCGACAACCCCCGAGACCTCAATCCCCAGTTCGCGACCTCGGACCTGGAGGCCCACGTCAAGCAGCAGTACCTCGGTCTCTCCCACGACTGGCGGATCAACGAGAATGTGGCGAACAACTTGAGGATCGGCGGAGTCTATGGTGCCCAGGACTTCTCCATTGGACCAGAGCTGCGGCTGTTCCTGCGCACCGATCAGCTGGTGTTCCGAGACACGCTGAGTGCCAGGCTCCACGATCGCATCGAGGTGCGGACCGGGGCCGATGTCGTGATTGGACAGGACACTGTCGAGGTGTTCATGGCCGCGCCCCTGAAGGAGGGCGAGTTCTTCGCCTACGAACAGGACGCGTTTCGCTTCGTGGAGGATGTGGCGCCAAACCACCACGGCGGCGGCTTTGCGGAGCTCACCTTGGAGCCCATCGACGGCTTGACGCTCATTGGCGGCACCCGCGTCGACTACTGGGGCCAGATGCAGGACTGGGCGGTCGATCCCCGGTTCACGACCCGCGCTCAAGTCCACGAGACCCTGGCTCTGAAGGGAGGGATCGGCTGGTTTCATCAAGCGCCCACTGCCGATGAGCTGGCCCCGGAGTTCGGGAATCCGAAGCTGAAGCCGGAGGCTGCTCGACACATCTCGGCGGGTTTCGAGTTCAAGCCGAATGACTGGTTCGTGCTGGACATGACCGGCTTCTACAACTCGCTATACGACAGCGTGAACCAGACGGATCGTGGCGTCGAGCGTCCGAACGGAGAGGTCAAACCCCTGCGCTACGACAACTCCGGCACCGGTAGAGTCCGGGGGCTCGAGGTCATGGTGAAGCACGAGTTGAACCGGAACTTCAACGGCTGGATCGCCTACACGCTGTCCAAGGCCGAGCGCATGGACGACTTCGGCAAGAAGGACGAGTACCGCTACTTCGACTACGACCGGCCCCACGTCCTCACCGCGGTGGGCAGCTACCGGTTGCCTCGAAACTGGGAGTTCTCCGGGCGTTTCCGCTACATGAGTGGCCAGCCGACCACCCCGATCGAGAGCAGCGTCTTCGTAGCTGATGTGGATGAGTACACGCCCGTGATCGGCGACATCAACAGCGCTCGCCAGCCCGACATCCACACCCTCGATCTGCGGATCGACAAGAAGTGGGACTTCAAGCGGTGGTCGCTCGACACCTACATCGATGTGCAGAACGTCTACAACAACACCAAGACCGGCGGGACGTCCTACAACTACGACTACACGGAGTCGGAAGCTGCGCCTGGAATGCCGATCTTCCCGGCCCTCGGGATTCGGGGCGAGTGGTAGCGATGGCCTAGTGGCCTAGGGACTCTCGCAGCTCGGTTGCGCGCATCACGAGGGGCACGTCGTGGTCGGCGTCTGGCCAGAGCTCGTCAAAGGCGTCGAGGTGTTTGTTCGCCTCGCCGCGCTTGTCGTCGCGCAGCGCGAGCTCGGCGAGGATGACGTGGCCATCGGCAAAGCGCAGGCGAGTCTCACCGACCGACGAACACGGCGCCGGGTCGTCGAGGCGCGGGACGACCCACTCTCTGGCCTCGTCGATCCCCTCTGCGAGCCACAGGTAGTGGGCGCGCTCCAGGTCTCCCGCACAGGACTCGGGGATGGTCTCGAAGAGCTCGGCAACTCGGGCTGGATCCCGTTGGGCGACGGCGATCTCTCGCTCCAGATACTCGAGATAGGCCGGCCAGACGCGGTCCAGCTTCTGCAGGCGCGCCAAGGTGTCGACTCCGGCCTGCACATCTCCTAGTCTCACCGCCGAGAGGCCTTTGGCATAGAGCAGGTTTCGCACCAGGTTCTCGCGCTCGGCGTCGGGGATCTCCGGGTTGTGTGAGACCTCGACGAGGCGGTCGGTTGCGACCATCATGCCTTCGGGATTGTCGACGGCCAGCTGGTAGATGGCTTCGGTTCCACCGAGTGTGATCACGCTGATCCACGCGTTTTGCTCGGCGGCAACCTCTTCGGCTTCGCGGATGATGGTGATGGCCTCTTGGAGCCGGCCCTGGCCGACCAGCACCTCCGACACGTAGGTCGCGTAGCGAAGGCGATGGTCCCAGCGAGTGGGTGGCCGCATCATCTGCTGAGTCGTGGCGGTTGCCGACTCGTCGTCGCCGAGCATCAGGTACGCGCCCCCAAGGCGGGTTCGGGCCAGATACATGCCCGGGTCCTTGTCCAGCGCGTCGATCAGGACATCCCGTGCCTTGGCGAACTGTCCGCGTTGTAGGAGGATCTCTCCCTGAAGAGCGAGCAGGGTCGGGGAGTCGGGGTTGAGCTCGAGACCCGCCCGTAGCGCGTCCTCGGCCCGGTCGAACTGCTCGAGCTGGAGCTCGCGACTGGCCTGGATGAAGGCCAGTAGTGCCGGCCGGCCGTCGATGGCGCGGGCCTCGCCCAAGAGCGCTTCGGACAGCTCTCCCTCGTTGATCGGCACCATTCCGAGGGCGGCAATTCGGCCGAAGAAGTCTCCGGGATGGGTGTCGAGGTAGTCGAGCACGCCCTGGCCTTCGCGCTCCCAGCCATGGCGACGGGCTTTCCCGAGGGCTCGCGCGAGCTCGTCTTCGTCCCCTTGTCCCTCGGCGCGCTCTACCCCGGCCCAGAAGGACGTCAACGACTCGCCGGACCGGTCGGCATAGCGAAGCGCTCGCCAGTGAACCAGCCAGGGAAGGGAATGATCGGGCTGTCGCTCCACGACCACGCTCAGGCGGCGAACGGCCCTTTCGAAGTCCGCGTCCAGGAGCGCCCTCCAGCCAGCCTCGAACTCCTCTTGTACGACGGGGTCGATGTGGACGATCGGAATCACCTCGGTGGAGAGCACCACCTGGGGCGCTGGTCGAAACCAGAACCAGCCGAAGGCCAGAGCGACAGCGACGAGAGCCAACACAGCGCCAGCTCTCCACGGTGAGCGGGGTTCCGGGGGTGGGGGCGTTGGCACCAACAGGGTCGCTGGGGTTTGCTCGATGGGATCCTGATCGGCCCAGGTCTCAGAGCTACCGTCCGGCGTGAACGTCGGTCCCAGGGGGAGATCGGCGCGCGTCTCCTGCTGTCCCAGCGCTAGGATGTCGTCCAACAGGACACTTCCCCAAGGGTCGGTGGGGCGGTCGGTCACCGCAACACCGCCACGCCACGTCTCGAGGAGGGTGGCGACGTCGGGAATCCGCTTGTCTCGGTCCACCACCAGGGCTCCGCGGATCGCGTCGAGCATGCGGTCGGGAATGTCGCCCTTCAGCTCCTGGGCATCGCGGTAGGTGCCGGTCTTCACACGCTGGTAGGTCTCGACGACGTCGGAACCATAAAAAGCACGCTTTCCAACGACCATCTCGTAGAGGATGGCCCCGAGGGCGAAGACGTCCGCCCGCTCGTCGACCCGGCTTGCGTCGACGATCTGCTCGGGGGCCATATAGGACGGCGTGCCCATGGGGAGGCCCGCCCGCGTCTCGATGGATCCGTCCACAGGCCCCTGTCCGAGGACCTTGGTGAGTCCAAAGTCGGTGATCTTCGGGACCAGGCTGCCGTCTTGCACCGCCACCAGGATGTTGCTCGGCTTCAGGTCCCTGTGGACCAGGCCGTGGCGGTGGGCAGCTGCGACCCCCCGCAGGATCCCGCGGGCGACGTGATCGATCTGATGGATCTCGAGGAGCCGCTCTTGGAGTAGCCGGCGAAGAGACGGCCCCTCGACGTACTCCATGACCAGCCCGGGCGAGCCTCCGAGATCGACCACATCGGTGACCGCCACGACATTGGAGTGGCGCAGAGCACTCTGGGCGCGACCCTCCTGAAGCAGGCGCGCCTGGACAGCGGGCGTGGGGAGCGTCAGCACCTTGACCGCGTGGAGGCTGCCGAGTTGGTTGTGCCGGGCCAGGTACACCACCGCCATTCCGCCACGGCCCAGGAGCCGCAGAATGGTCCATCTATCGACGATAGTTCCCGGTTCGACTCTCACACGGGTCTCTCCAAGTGTCCCCACCGACAGACCGTACTGCAAACCTGCCTTTGATGCACGACAGCACACAGCATATGGCGCGGTTTGCACTTGAAACGCGGGCGCTACAAGGTAATATTGCTTTGGGAGGGTGCGATGGACCGTTCTACGGTTTTTCTGATCGTGATGATTGTGGTGATGGGAATCGGTTTCGCTTTCGCCAGTCAGCTTGGCGCCGCGGTGTGGATGGCCGAGATGGACGACCTTCACGAGAGGGCTGCCAATGGCGACGTCGAGTTCGGATTCCAGCCGAAAGCTCCCGAGCGCGAGCCGATGAAGATCAAAGACATTCCGGTCATCAACCGAGCGCCCGAGAAGTCGAGCGGCAACCTGGCCGCGATTGTTGCAGTGGCCGGCGGGGCGGTCGTTCTGACTGGCGGCTTGTTCGTCACCGCCCTCATGCTTCGCGCCGGCGAAGAAGAAGAGGTCGTCGAAGAAACCCCTGAAGAAGCCTGAGAACACCCGGCGGAGATCCGCTATATTTTCCTTGGTCCATCTTGGTGGAGGTCCCATGTACCGGTTTCTGACTCTCGCTGTTCTGCTCGTTGGCTGCGGCGGTGGCGACGGCAAGAAGCCCGACAACACAGGTCCAAACACGAACCCGGGCACGACGAACACTGGACCCGCCGTCATCGACGCCGTTCCCAGTACCCTCGAGTTCGTCGCGGCCGAGCTCGGCGAGTCCCAAGAGGATTTCTTCACCGTGCTCAACAACGGCGGCGAGACACTCACGGTCACGGGACTGACGTTCACAGGCGACGCCTTCCTGCTCATCGACGAGTGGGACGAGACCTTCGAACTCGAGCCCGGCGACGTCAAGTACGTCGACATCATCTTCAGTCCGACCGGCATCGATGACCTCGGCGACGTCGTCATCCACTCCAGTGATCCCGTGACGCCAGATCTGATGGTCGACTTCATCGGTCACGGCCTTCTTCCGCAGCTCACCATCACTCCCGCCGTGCACGACATGGGAGAGGTCGAGGTGCCTTGTCACGGCGAGCACGAGATCTTCCTCACGAACACCGGCACGCTACCGGTGACCATCACCAGCTACGATTTTGTGACGAGCAATCCGGAGATGATGCTCGAAGAACTGAGCGTGATTCCGCAGCCGACTGTCCTCAACGCCGGCGACGAGGTCTCGATGATCGTGGACTTCCTTCCCGAGTCCGAAGACAGCGCCGTCACCGGCACGCTGACCGTGCAGTCCGACGATCCGCGCGGTGAGCAAGTGGCCGAGGTGACCGCTTCTTCCACCTACACCGACACCGATGTGGAGCTCTTCCTCGTCCCCGAGATTCCCTCCGTCGACCTGCTCTTCCTCATCGACAACTCTTGCTCGATGGAGGGCGACAACATCGACGACATCACCCTCGGAATCCCGCTGCTCATCAACGAGCTGGCGATGGTCTCGAACTGGCAGATGATCGAGGTCACCCACACCAATGGCTGTTCCAATGTGCCTATCCTGGATGCAAACTCCCCCAATCCAGCACAGGACTTGATCAACAACGCCTTCGTCCCCGGCAGCATTAGTGAGGCACTGCTCCAGACTGCCTCCCAGGCGCTTTCCCAGACCTTCCCCGGCGGCTGCAACAGCGGCTTCCTGCGGCCTGGTGCCCTGCTGCACATCCTGGTTGCCTCAGATGAACCCGAGCAATCCGGCGTGAGCTACACGACCTGGTTGCAGGACTTCGAGTCGTATGTGCCCCGCGCTGACATGATGACGGTCTCGGCGGTCGTCGACATCAACAACTGCGGCTTCGGGGCTGCGGGCTACATCGAAGCGGCCAATGCAACAGGTGGTGCCCTGCTCGACATCTGCGATCCGACCTGGGGTGCCCAGCTCACCAACATCGCCGACTCCATCGCCGATGCTCCGCCGACCTACGTCCTGCCGATCCAGGCCATCGCCGACAGCTTGATCGTGATGGTCGATGGCATCGTCACCGTCGACTTCAGCTACAGCCCGACCCTGGGCATCCTCACTGTCACCGACCCGACCTTCGTGAAGGGCGTGAGTGAGGTCACTGTGGAATATGCGCTGGCCTCCTCCTGCATCCCATAGCCAGCAAGAGGGCTAGCCAGGAAGAGAGCAACCGGCCCGAGAGCGATTGGCCTCCAAGCCCGCAGCCGCACACGCGTTCGCCGTTCGGATCGGCGGTGCAGTAACGGTTCAGGCCGTCGGAGACGCAGACGAGACCGCCGGCACAGTCATCTGTTTCCAGGCAGGGTTCCCCCTCTTTGCCGGGCTCGCGAGGATGCAGATAGAGCGAGCAGACGCCATCGATGTCGTCGTATCCCAGGGTCCGCGCCGCCTCCAGACCGTTCAGGAGGGGGTTCATGGTCTGTTCCGGGATCTTGGTCTCGTCGAGACCGACGAAGTGACCCGCCTCGTGAGCTACGGCGCCCTGCACGTCGAAGGCCGGCAATCCCGCGTCTCCATCGGTGGTCCAGTCGAAGAACTCGGCGTTCAAGAGGAGGTCGGCTTCCTCGATGTCGTTGCCGGAGATGCCCACGATCGGCGCGGTGAGCAGGGTCGGGTCATCGGGCCAATCGTGACCCACCACGTAGACTACGCTGACCCCGTCCAGACCAGGCGGTCCTCCGGAGTGCTCCCCCTGGTACGCGACGGAGAAGCCGCAGTTGGTACTCGCCCAGACCTCGACGCCGGCACGGGCTGCGGCGATGGTGGCCTCGCGATCCAGCTCGGCGGGAATGTCGGCATCCACCCAGTAGGGGACAGGCACTTCCTCCCAACGCGCTCCGATGGTGTCAAACGCCGCCGCAGACACCGCGAACAGGACCGCGAGGATCACGGTTCGGTGGGCAGTGGGACCGCCGATAGATCGAGCGTGTTGGTGAGGCTCTGGTGGATACCGGAGACGATGCGGATCTCTGTGATCGAGGCGACGATCAAGATCCCGTCCTCGACGAAGAGTCTCAAACCGATGGTATTTCCGGCCTTATGGGGGATGAATGGGTGGGCGTAGGTTCCGAGGAGCTCGCCGTCTTCAGTCCACTTCTGCAGGGCGCCATCCGAATCCAGGCTCCAGAAGTGGTCCCCATCCCAGGTCAGCTCGACCAGGGGGGCGTCCATGGCGTGGCGGGCTTGCTCCGAGAGATCGTTGTCGAGGAAGACCAGCTGTGTCCAGCTACCGAGACCCCACGCGATGGCGACCGCTTCGTCGGATCCGGCCACCACCGGATTCCCCTTGTATTGGCAGGGGGAGTCGAAGTAGACCGTTCGGCTGACATTGAGGTCGTCCAGGAAGACGGCTCGGATCTCTGCGGCTTCCGAGCAGATTGCCACCACATCGCGGTCGCCTTGCAGGCCCAGGCCAAACCGCACCGCATCCGTGGCGATGAAGTGGGGGATCTCGATGTCGTCGAGGGCACGCGCTTGCAGCATCCCGTCGGCGAAGCCAATGAAGACCGAGGAGCCGGAGACCGTGGTCCTGGCGGGTTCTTCGGTTCCCGGGACCAACATCGGGAGCTGCTTGATGGTCCCATCCGGGGATTGCTCGGTCAGATAGACGCGGTTTGTGTCATCCACGTCCCACCGAATGAAGCTGGAGAAGAGCCCGCTGTCGCCTCCGAGGGTTCCGTGTCCACCATCCTGGGGGATCCCCCGGCATTCGCGGGGCTGGATGATCTCGTTGAACTGGCTGGCGTCTTCGGCGTCGTAGCTGCCTACCCGAACGCCGCCCTCGGTGTCGTTGTCGCAGTAGGTGAGGACCGGGAGGGCGGCAGTACCGGTCAGACCCGCTGAGCCGATCAGGTTGTAGAACCTACATCGCATGTCTTGGGGGGTACCGTGTCCTTCGCCCTCTCCGCCTTCGAACTCGTCGTCGGGCTCCGCCTCGGGACTGATGCGCATGCACCACAGGGGCTCGAGGGCATCCGGTCGGTCGCTGGGTAGGCAGGATTCGGTCGTGGACTTCGCTACGAAACCGTCTTCGTCGGGCCGCCACTCCTCGACGGCCAGCTCGTCGATGACCTGCAGCTCGGGCACGGTACAGGAGGCTAGGATGGCGAGGGGAAGCAGGCGGGTCACTCAACCCATTATGCCGAAATGGTCGTCACCTCACCTCACTTGGTGTAGTGGCACTCCTGATCGACACAAAGGCAGTCCTCGTCGTCTGGCCACTTGTACTCCAGTGCCTTCGAGCAGCCGATCTCAACCACCGCGATGCTCGCGTCCACGTGGGCGCAGTAGGTCGTCTCGGTGCAGGAGTTGCCCTGGAATGCGCAGTCGCTGTCGGACTTGCAGGGCTGGCATACCGCGTAGATACCGGTGTCGACGGTGTCCTCGCTGACGGTGTCGCAGATGTCCACGACCTCTGCCTGCCCCTGGCACGCAACCAGCGCCAACAGAATCCACATGACTTCCTCCTGCAGTTTCCTTCACCGGTACGAGTTCGGTTCGCCACATGGTTCTGTACTCGGTATGGGTACGTGCAATGCCCTGAAATCGGTTTTGGTTGGCGCGGGCGAGGTGCCCAGTTACACCGCCCGTGCTTCGACCCTCTGGTTGTTCGCACTTTTTGTTTTTTGGAGCTTCTGATGTTCGTTCTCGCGACCCTCGCGGGTCTCTCCGCGCCCGCTTCCGCAGCCCACGCAGTCGTCGAGGCTTCAGCTTCAGCACCGGCACCTCTCGAGTGCATGCGCGTCGCCACCTCCGGGTCGGTCGACGGCCTGCTGTGCGGCGCCACGGGATCCATGAGTTCTGCCAGCGCCAGTGCAGACGTGCTCTACGCCACTCAGGCCGCCGGGCTGGAGTGGACCTTGACTGACGCCAACGGCGAGGCTGCTGGCTCGGTGTGGCTCGCCAAGTGTGGGACTGCCGATGTCGCTCCCGGAACACTGACCTCTTCGACCGCGATGGTTGCGCTGGTCGATCTGCTCTCACTCGTGAAGACGGTGCCCGTGCAAGCCAAGCACGACGATCAGACTGCCCGCTTGACCTATTTCACGGCTTCCTTTACTCCGTGAGGGCGAGCAGTCGATAGATTCGGATCCGGTTGTAGCGCTGCTGTGCGACAAGCCGGTCATTGAGGACGAGGCCGCGACTACACGTGCGCCAAGTGTGGGTTTCGCAAGGGCATGGAGGACAAGGAGTCCCTCGCTGACATGCTCAGCATCTATCGAGATGTCCGGAACGCGCAATCGGGTCTGCGCCAGGCAATTCATTGCTTTAGAAGGGCAAAACATGGGGGATCTCGCAACGAGTCAGCTGCAACCCTCCGCGCAAAGGCCAACCAGGAGTACCTTCAAGCCATCGACCTTCTCCGCGATCCCATCCGGTTGCATCCAGACCTCTTCGAAGGCGGCAACTCCATGGCGGAGGGTCTCGAGGACTGCGAGTTGCGAGTTCCTGCTCGGTCGGGTGACCCGACTTCGCGTCGATCTGAACGCCCTGGTCCTGATGGAGGCTTGAAGTGGCGGGGCTACTCGTGGAACCAAGGTGACCCGTACTTGCGACTCTCGGGTCGAACGGGGTCGGGGTTCACGCCGCGCGCGGCAAACGACGACGTCATGAACTCGGTGCGTCGGTTGGCGACCTTGCCGCCGGCGTCGTTGGGAGAGGTGGGGTACTTCCACGCAAACCCCTGGGAGTAGTAGCGGCGTTTCGGGTCCGAGCTCTGAGCTTTGACCTCTTTGACGACCGACGCTGCCCGCTTCGCGCTCAACGACTGGTTGTAGGAGAAGCTGCCCATTGTGCAGGTATGACCTTCAATCCAGATCTCTTCGATGTCCATGGAGTCGAGCTGCCCAGCTGCGTCGGCACACACCGCCTGGCCCTGTGGCGTCAGCTGTGCCGAGTCGTATTCGAACTGCACGGGATCGAGATCGAGGCGCTCGGGAATCACCGGGGGGACTACGCGCGGGGGCGGAGTGGGCCCCTCGCCATCGATGTAGATCCCCTCGTGGGCGATCTCCAGAGTCTCGATGGCGAGCTCGGACCCACCGGAATTGAGCGAGGGGCCCTCCCAGTGGACCGGCCAAGCGCTCACGAAGTTGTACCGCCGGAGCTCCTCGCCGCTGTTGGCGCGGATGACGATCGAGCCGCTTGTTCCAAGTTGGGTGTCGAACTTGTCCTGCAGGTATTCGTCTCGCCAACGCAGCAGCTCGCTGCTCACATTTGTGGCCGTTTTGAGGACGATGTTGTCCCACTTGGAGGGGCCGGCTCGCTTGTGAACATGCCCGTTCACGCCTCCTTCTTGGATGGTGTAGACCTCGGCGCTGGACTTCATTCCCGAGCACTCCATGAAGTGCGCGACTTCAGTTCCGTTCACCTCGAGCGCGAAGTAGTAATTTCCCCATGGATCGCCGTCCTGGATGCCCGCCATCGGCACACCTCCTAGATGGGTTACTCTAGTACTCATCGGCAGAAGAAGCGATAGCGACTTCTGCGATGAGCACTGTGAGCGCAGCCCGGAGGCCTGCAGTGAAGGATGCCACCTGACAATCCTGGCTCAATGAGGCCCATCCTTCGCTGCCGGACCGCCGGAGGGCGGAGCGTCAGCAGGAGCCAGCCGAGGAATGGTAGACTGCTGCGGAATTCGTGTTGGATTGATCATGCGCACACTCCGGACTCTGATCGCTGCGAGCGTTGCAACGCTGTTTGCAGTGAATGCGAACGCTGCAACCCTTGTCGGTGCGGACTACGGTGGCGCCGATCTGACCCCGGCCAACGGGGACATCCTGCAGGGAGTCTTCACCAACGTCGGCACTTTCACGGTTGCTCTGGGAACTACTGTGTTTGTGCAGGATGGCGTTCCCCTGGAGGTCTATGCAGATACCGTCGACATCTTCGGCACGCTGGACGGCTCCGGAATGGGTTCCAATGGCGGGCTCGGGGGTGATCACTTCGCGGCTGCGGCGCTGCAAGACGGTCAGAACGGTCAGGGGCTCGGCTTCGGCTCCGGCGGCATCCGCGGCAACATGGTGCATCCGAGCGGTGGTGGAGGGGCCGGCTACGGAGGCGATGGGGGCAACGGAGGCTCGGGCTGCTGCAACCAGATCCCCGGACCAAGAGGCTACGCATATGGCGCAGCAAACGACTATAATGATCGCGCTATGGGTTCGGGCGGTGGTGGTGGTGGAGCCCACACACAGGCCAACATCGTCGGCCACGGTGGCCCCGGTGGCGATGGCGGCGCATCGGTCCTCGTGGAGGCCTGCGACACGGCTACCGTGACCGGCTCCATCGTCGTCAATGGCGATGATGGTCTACAGGGCACCGGACAGGGCGGACGGATCGGTGCTGGCGGTGGCGGCGGGTCGGGCGGATCGGTGGTCGTGCTGGCCGACACGGTGAACATTCCCGGTTCGCTGACGGCGACGGGCGGTGATGGCGGTCTGCCCGGAACTTCACTGTCTGCTGGAGGAGCCGGCGGCGCGGGTGGGCGGGTCAAGGTCTTTTCCGGCGTGCTCGCGGCGGCGGGGGCTCTGAATGTCACGGGGGGACTGGGGAGCGTGAATGCCGTGCCTGGCCAGCCCAACAGCCTGCCTCCCGAGGATGGGAATTCGGGCACGACCTACTACGAAGCTCTCCTCGCTCCAGCTTGCGATTGTACAGTTGGCACCGACTCGGACGGGGACGGGATCGCCGATATCTGCGACGTGTGCCCGGGCTCGGACGACACGATCGACACCGACGGTGACACCGTTCCGGATGGCTGCGACGTGTGCCCGGGTGGCGACGACAACCTCGACGCCAACGGCAACGGCGTGCCCGACGAGTGTGAAGCTTGCTGGCCAGATCTCGGAGATGCGGACGGCGATGGTGTTCTCGATGGCTGCGATGTGTGTCCCGGGCATGACGACAACCAGGATCTCGACGGCGACGGCGTCCCGAACGGCTGTGACGTCTGTGCAGGCTCCAATGACAACTTGGACGGCGACGGCGACGGTGTCCCGGACGGCTGCGACATCTGCCCCAACTTCGACGACGGCCTCGACGCGGATGGCGACTCGGTGCCCGATGGGTGCGACGCCTGCCCCAACTTCGACGACAGCCTGGATACGGACGGGGACACCGTGCCAAACGGCTGTGACCAGTGTCCGAGCGGCAACGACCTCATCGACACCGACTCCGACGGCGTAGCGGACGCCTGCGACGCTTGTCCAGGCCAAGACGACATGCTGGACGCCGACTTTGACCTGGTGCCGGATGCCTGTGACCAGTGCCCGGGAGGGGACGACAACGTGGACACCGATTCGGACGGGATCGCGGACTTCTGCGACATCTGTCCGGGGTTCAACGACACTGCCGACGCCGATGGTGACGGCATTCCCGACGGCTGTGACACCTGCTTCGGGGCTGTGGTGGACACGGATGGCGACGGTGTGGACGATGCCTGCGACATCTGTCCGGGCTTCGATGACAACCTGGACGGCGACGGCGATGCCGTACCCGATGGCTGTGACGTTTGTCATGGCTTTGATGACGGCGTCGACAGCGACTCGGACGGGACCGCCGACGGTTGCGACCTCTGTCCGGGGTTCAACGATCTCTTCGACACCGACGGCGACACGGTTCCCAATGCCTGCGATGTCTGTCCGGGCTTCGACGACAACCTCGATGGGGACTTCGATGGTGTCGCGGATGGCTGCGACCTCTGTCCCGGTGGGGACGATCTGCTCGATGCCGACATGGACGGCGTGCCCGACCAGTGCGATGTCTGCGACGGCGGCGACGACGACGACGACGCGGATATGGACGGGACCCCCGACTACTGCGACTTGTGCCCAGGATCCAACGACTCCGTGGACGCCGATGGCGACGGGGTGCCGGATGGTTGCGACCAGTGCCCCGGCTATATCGACGCCCTCGACCTGGACGCTGACGGCGTTCCGGACGGATGCGATCTGTGTCCGGGCTACGATGACGCGATCGATGCCGATGCAGACGGCGTTGCCGACGCCTGCGACCTCTGCCCGGGTTTCGACGACACCATTGATCCCGATGGGGACGGCATTCCCCTTGGATGCGACGCCTGTCTGGGGGGTGACGACACCCAGGACACCGATGCCGATGGGGCGCCAGACGACTGCGATCCCTGTCCATTCGCCGCCTTCGAGCTCGATGGCGACGGTGACGGCGAGTACGAGTGCACCGACTGCGACGATGCCGATCCGCTCATGAATCTCTCCGACGCCGACGCCGACGGTGTGGCCTCCTGTGACGGAGACTGCGACGATGGCAACGTCCAGATCTTCCCGGGTGCGATGGAGGCGGCCAATGGCCGGGACGAGGACTGTGACGGGATCGTGGACGAGGGCACCAACTGGTATGACGACGACGGTGACGGCTACACCGAGGACGGCGGGGACTGCAATGACAACAACCCCCTCGTCAACCCAGGCGAGGTGGAGGGCTGCGACAGCATCGACGAGGACTGCGACGGTCGGATCGACAACGGGACGGAGTGTGCGGACGACGACGGCGATGGTTTCTGCGAGGACCCGATCCTCTGCACGGACGGCTCCTTGCCCGGCGACTGCAACGATGGGGATCCCAATGCCAATCCGAACCGGGCGGAGATCATGGACAATGGCGTCGACGACGATTGTGACGGGCTCGTGGATGGCGGCAGCAACGACCCCGATGGAGACGGAATTGCCAGCCTCGGCGGCGACTGTGATCCCTTTGATCCGAACACCCATCCGGGCGCGCCAGAGCTCCCCGACGGCATCGACAATGACTGTGACGGCGACGTGGACGAGGGCACCGAGTTGTTCGACGACGACGGCGATGGTCTGTCCGAGGACCAGGGGGACTGCAACGACAACGACCCGCTGATCTCTTCAGACGAGAGCGAGGTGGTCGGCGACGGCGTGGACAACGACTGTGACGGCGATGTGGACGAGGGATCCGAGTTCTTCGACGACGATGGCGACGGCTTCAGCGAGGATGCTGGAGACTGCGATGACAACGATCCAGCGGTCTTGCCGGGTGCCGTGGAGTTCGAGAATGGCATCGACGACGACTGTGACGGCGCCATTGACGAGGACTTCCTGGACGCGGACGGTGACGGCTACACGGTCGACAACGGTGACTGCAACGACTCCGATGGCTGGGCCAACCCCGAGGCGGCCGAGGTCTGTGACGGCATCGACAACAACTGTGACGATGTGGTCGACGAGGGCTGCCTCGACATTGGGACGCCGCCCAAGGAAACCGGTGACTGCAGCTGCAACTCCGGCTCTTCTGGTGCGCCGTTCCTCGCGATTCTCCCGCTTCTGGTTCTCTTCCGCAGGAAATATGGATCGACAGGATCCGCCCACTAGGCGCAAAACGAGACGAATCCGAAACATAATGTGAACTTTTTCCGAATGGATGCAAGCGTCGCCGCGTCACTCCCGCAGTGAACAAAAACGAAACGGGGGTTCTCAAATGACGCGCAGCAAACTGGCTATCTGTCTTGGTCTTTCCACTCTTGCCCTGACAGGCTGCGACGAGATCTTCGAGCAGATCCTCACGGCTTTTGCCGACCTCAACGTGCTCGGCGTCATGCCGGCCCAAGGCTACTCCGACCCGGCCTCGCCCGACTACGGCAAAGTGGTGATGGCGCTGGGTGGCGAGACGGACGATGGCGAGGGACTCGCGCCTCCTGGCAAGGACATCGAGATCGAGCCCGATGATGGCTCCGAGGTGGACGAGGGTGACTGGGACACCATTCCCGGCGCCAGCGAGGGGACCTTTGTGCTCCTCATAGACGGCAGCGCCTCGGTCGAGGCCACCGATCAGTGCGAAGCCTGCCCGACCGATCCGAACCGACTCCGCGTCGAGGCGGCCCGTGCGCTCGCTCTCGAGCTCGGCGACTGCGGCGACGGCGCTTGGCGCATGTCCCTCATGGAGTTTGGCGGCGGCGCCGGTTCCGACTTCTCCGACACCAGAGTCCTGGCCGACTGGACCACCGATTTCAAGGCCGTCGCCGACTCCGCCGATCTGCTCGGCTCCTACGAAGGCACGCCGCTGTGGGACTCGACCTACGAAGTGCTCGCCGCGCTGACCGACGACGTTGGAGAGGCCTACTACGAGCAGGGCGAGACCCCCAAGGATCCCGTTGGTGAGCTGCCCGCCGATATCGGAGTTGGCATCGTCGTCATGTCTGATGGCGAGGACACCGAGAGCAGCCAGCAGCTCAAGGATGTCGTCAACAAGGCACTGGAGGCTGGCATTCCAGTGCACACCGTCGGCTTTGGCCCAGCATCCGATTCCTTCGAGGAGTACAACGACAACGCCGTCGAGGGCCTGCGCGAGCTTTCCTTCCAGACCGGCGGCTACTACGGCTTCGTGGAGACGGTCGACGACTTGCCCGCGCTCACTCAGGCCATCGCTGGCGCCATGTGCGGTGGACACACCGAGCTGTACGCGACCTTCGAGGAGCCCGCTCCCAAGGGTGAGCGAGTCACCGGCCAGGTGCGCCTCGCCGGCACGCCACTGGCGGTTCCGTTCGCCTTCCGCGCGCCCTAGATCGGGCCGCACTGAGGGATTCTGGGGGGCTTCGGCCCCCTTTTTTGTTTGGGGACCGGCGATTAAGGCGATAATGGCGCGGGGCTGAACCACAACTCAGTCCCCGAACCAGCCCGACACCACAGAGGCCCGTCACCATGATCAAATTGAAAACTGCTTTTGCCGCGATGATGATCGGCCTGTTCCTCTTCCTTCCCGGCGCCAACGCCTACGCGGATGATTGGGAGGAGTTCGATGAAAGGGACGGTGTGAGGCTCTTCCGGCAGCAAGTCGAGGGCACAAAACTCCTCGGATGGAAAGGCCTGACCACCTACGAGCAGGACATGCGATTGGTGCTCGGCGTGCTGCTGGACAACGACCACCGGATCGAGTGGGTCGACCGCCTCGCTACCAACCACATCGTCGAGGCGGAGAACGAGTTCGACTACATCCTGTACCAGGCCTTCGAACTCCCTGCGATCTTCAGCGATCGCGACTACGTCTACCACGGCGTCGCGACCTACAACGAGGAAGATGGCACGGTGATGCTACACATGCAGTCCGTCGAGCACCCCGAGGCGCCCGAGACGGTCGGTGTGCGGGCCGAGCTCGTCAACAGCCGCTACCTGCTCACTCCCCTCGAGAATGGCGGCACCCAGGTCGAGGTCGAGATCCTCACCGATCCCAAGGGCATGATGCCGGCGTGGTTCGTGAACCTCATTACCAAGACCTGGCCCGCCGAGACCCTGAACGGCATCCGTGGCCAGTTCGAGAAAGACCACGTGAAGCCGCACAAGCTGCCCGGCGAAGAGGAGCGCCTGCTCGCCGCCCAGGAAGCTGAAGAAGCCGCAAAGGCCGCCGAAGAAGCCGCAAAGGCCGCCGAAGAGGGCGCCGAACAGACCGCCGAGAATGGCGAGGGCGAGGACACCGGTGGCGTGCCCACTGCCGATCAAGCAACGGCAGAAGAGCCTCCAGAAGGCGAGTAATCCTCGGCTCAGGTGACAATCCCTTCGCATCCCCTGATGAGGAGGTCGTAGACCCTGACGTGGCGGTGTTCTCCCCGTTGGCGGTCGCCGTTCACGGGTTGTTTTTCACCCCCTTCTTTGGCGCGGCGGTGGCTGCGCTGAATTGGATAGCTGTCGGACAATCTGGCCGCGCGGCTCGGATGCTCGCCATGGGAGCGCTGATCACCTTGTTCGCGGCCCTCGTCGGCGGGAATTTCTGGCCTGCATACTTCGGGGTAGCACTTCTCTTTGCGGTGGTGCTCTTCCTCGAACAGTCCCTGCTGCGCGAACACTGGCCACATCTGCCCACCGCCGGCATCGTATCGAATATTATCCTGGCGGCGTGCTTCTTTGTGGCTGTCTTCACCGTGCCGGCGTTGTTTTGGCTCTTGACCCTGCTCCTTTGACTCTCCAATTGTCGGCAAAGTCCTGCGTCTGCACCCATGACCTGTAAACTGACGAACATATGTTGGTGAAACCCACACAATCCGTAGTCACCCCCGACGGTCTCGAAATCTGGAGAATAGGTACGACAGCTCACAGCCCATGGGTTTGACTCCGGCCTTGACCTTCAAAGAGCTTGCGATGCACACCGCTCGCTCGCTCCTCAAGGTGTACGTCATCCTAGGGGTGGTGCTGTGGATCATCCAGGATCTAATGCTCTTTCCGGGCATCACTCGCCCTGAGTTCAACGATCCTCCTCCGCCCGGATACCAGGAAGTGATGATCGAAGGGGACGAGGCGGATGTGCGCGTCATCCACTCTGGCGTTCACCACGACCGGGTCGTTGTCATGACCCACGGCAACGGGGACTTCGCGGCCTACATGGTTCCCTACGGACAGCTCTACGGAGAGTATGGCTGGGACTGGGTCTGTGTCGAGTATCGCCGCTATGATGGCGTCGGCGGCTGGCCGAGCGAGGCCGGTCTCGCCGAAGATCTGAGGACCGTACTGGACTGGTTGCCGAGTCAGGGCTGGTCCCTGGACCGCACCATCGTGCACGGCCTCAGCATTGGGGGAGGTGTCGCGGTGGCTGGCGCCCACGACGCACCGGTGGCTGGCTTTGTGTTCGAGTCCACCTTTGACAGCGTTGTGAACATCGCCCAGAGACGATTTCCGACGATGTTCTTCCCGGTGAGGTTGCTGGTGAGCAACAGCTTCGACAACACCCGGCTCGGCGAGCGCGACGTCCCGGTCTTTCAGGTCCACGACCGAACGGATCCGGTCATTCCCTTTGTGCGAGCGCAAGCGCTACGTGACCAGCTCCAGGATGTGACCTGGATGGAGACAGAAGGCCATCCCCACGGAACGCCGTTGATCTGGGTCGTGAGCGAGGTGCGAGAGGCATGGCAGCAGTGGTTCGAGAAGGTGGTGCCAGCCCGTTGACGCTACAACCCGGCGGCCTCTCGCAGCGACTGAAACAGCTGCTTCTTCGCCTTTGTGGCCTTGTTTCCCGTTTGCGCGGCCGCCCGTGCCAGCTGCCGGAGACGCTGGCGATCTCCCGCTGGGTGCTTCTCGAGGAACACGCTGATGGCGCCGTCGCCCTGGGCCAGGATCCGGTCACGCCAGCGCTCCAGCTCCTCGAACGGGGCGCCGTCTGCCACGCCGTCCAGAGCCTCGCGGATCGGCTCGGGCTCCAGGGCACGCAACAGCTTGGCGACGTACATCATCTGGCGTCGCTTGGCGCCGTGGCGAGTGATTCCCCTCGCGTCAACGACGGCTTGGCGGACATGGTCCGACAGCGGCACATGTTCCAGTTCGCTCGGCGGAAGCGCAACCAGCTCGTCGGCGAGCTCGTCTGCCCAGGTCGCCTCGTCGCGTCGCTCGGCGCGTGACTTTCGGGGAGTGAAGGTTCGATCGACCTGACCGTCGTCGACCGCGTATCCGTCTTTGTTGTGAGCCATTTACGCCACCTATAGGCTCCGCGGATGGCGGTCGAACTCAGCGTTGCCCAGGTCCTGTCCTTTCGATCCCGAAGGGGCCACCTCTCTGGACCTGGAGCGCCAGACGTCGTCACCGCGGCACGAGACATCTTGGGCGCCCAGTCCCAACAGCTCTTTCCGGCGCTGTGGGCTCTCGCGATGCGGACCAGCGGACGCCCGACCGCTGAAGAGGTGCAGGTCTCGCTCTTCCAGGAGCCGCGCTCCCTGGTTCGCTCGTGGGGTCAGCGGGACACCATCCACCTCTACGACGCCGCTGCACACTGGGCAGCCGTCGTCGCCGCCCGCGCCGACTGGCACCTCTCGGGCCGACGGGCCGCAATGCCTCCAGACGAGCTTGTCGCCGCCGCTGCACAGATGGCTGCCCGACTCGCGGAGCCTGTGACGCGATCCCACTTGGTCGTGGTTCTAACTGAGGAATACTTGGCGGAGTGTGTCGCCGAGATGGGTGCAGCATTTAAGAAGCACTATCCGAACAAGGATCCGGTGGAGCAGATCCGCCGCTTCGCTGCCGGTCGGCTCTCCTGGACCCTGTGCCGACTCGGAGATCTATGCGTCGGCGAAAAAGTGGGCAATGAGCAGGCTTATGCGGCTCGCGCTCAGTGGTTCCCCGACCTGCCCTGGTCGCCGCTGCCAACGGCCGAGGCGGCACGGAAGCTGACCGAGCAGTACCTTGCGGTGAACGGCCCGGCGACGGTGTCAGACGTGGCCCACCACTTCGGGGCCAAGGTCTCTGTGGCGCGGTCCTGGGTCGCCAGTGTCGACACGGTGGCCATCGATTGTGGTGGACGGAAGGGACTCCTTGCCCGGCCGGTCGATGTCGACGACCTGCGTTCCGCCGAGTCGGACGAGTCGGTTCGCCTCCTGCCGATGTGGGACACCCTGCTCATGGGCCACGCCGACAAGAGCTGGACTGTGCCTGTCGAGGCCGAGCGCAAGGGCATCTGGAAGCGGGCGGCCCAGATCTCGCCGGTTGTGCTCGCTGGGGGCCGCGCAGTTGGGATCTGGAAGCACAAGGCCCGAAAGCGCGCCGTCGACATCGCGGTCGAACCCCTCAGCGGCTGGCGCAGAGAGCACCTTCGCGGCCTGGAAGCAGACGCCAACGCCTTCGCGACTCACCTCGGCCGCAGCGAAGTGAAGATTCAAATACACGAGAAGTAGAGAAATCACCGCGGATCTGCCCGAAACCTGGCACGGCACATGCATATGGTACGAGCAGGAGGTCATCATGTTCGCTTGGTTCTTCAGATTGTTCGTGCCACAGGATCTGTCCTTCGAGATCGGCCCCGCCCACTGGCCCGAGATCCCGCCCGAGACCAAGGTGCGCGTGGATGACGGCGGAGTTGGCACGATCTCCGGGTTTGGGGAGGGTTCAGATGGCAAGACACGTGCCCGCGTCGTGTTCGTCGATCCGGTCCACAACACCTGGATCGAGGAGGTCTCCTTCCAGAGGCTGTCCCTGGCCCTGGGTTAGTCATTCCATGTGATTCGACCCGTCATCGGCTTGAGCTGCGTGCCCGAGATCGTGCGTCCGGTGTACCCAGATGCGGTCCGGAGGGCCGGTGGCGAGCCGGTTTTGATCGGTCCGGGTGCCGGATCGGAGGCCCTCGACGGCGTCGACGGGTTGCTCATCACTGGCGGAGACGACGTCGACTTCGCACTGTACGGCGGAGCGGCGCATCCCGAACAGCAGCCGTCTAACCCGGCGCGCGATCAGACCGAGCTCGCTCTCCTTCGCCGCGCTATTCGTGAGGATCTACCAACCTTTTGTATCTGCCGGGGCACCCAGCTCCTCAACGTCTTGCTCGGGGGCACCCTCATTCAGCACGTCCCGGATGTCTACGGTCGGGAGATTGTGCACCGTGATCCTGGCAAGCCATGCTTTCACAGCGTGACGATGCAGGAGGGAAGCCTGGTCTCACGGATCGTGGGCAAGAACGAGAGCCGAGTCTATTCGCTGCACCACCAGGCCATCGGCGATCTCGGGCGGGATCTCGTCGTCACCGCGCGCGCCTCGGACGGTCTCATCGAAGTAGTGGCGCTGCCCGGGCATCGCTGGTTGCTGGCCGTGCAGTGGCATCCGGAGCGTTCAGCAGCCGAAGATGCCGATCAGCAGGCACTCTTCGACGCGTTGATCGCCGAGTGTGGCCGACTCAGCGAATGTCGATGACCACCGCGGCTCCGTTGTCCCCTTGTGCGTTTCCACCAGCCCGAACCAATGCCCTAGAGACCTCGGGGGGCTGCTGTCCCATGCAGATCTCCCGCATCTCCTCGCGCTCGAGCCCCTTGTGCACGCCATCGGTGGCCAAGATCAGCCGATCACCGGGTTGGAGTGGGACTTTGACGCGGCTGATGTCGACGGTGTCCTCGACCCCGAGGGCGCGAAGCAAGACGTTCGAGTGAGGATGATCCTCGGCTTCTGCTGGGGTGAGCTTCCCCTGTTCGATCATCTTGTTCACCAGGGAGTGGTCTTTGGTGAGCTGAGTGAGCGCGGACCGGCGCAGTAGCCAGGCCCGACAGTCCCCGACCCAGCCGACCTGAGCGGTGCCGTGCAGCACCCAGACGGCCACTGCTGCCCCCGCGACGCCCATATACGTCGGATGCTGCTCGGCCAGGTCGCGAAGCTCCTGGTTTGCGGCGCGAAGCACCTCTCCAACAGGGTCGGCGCAGGGAAGCACTCGGACTGCTCCCATGAGCGCGAGGCGGATTCCGAACTCTCCGCCCTGGAATCCGCTCATTCCGTCGGCGCAGACCCACAGGCTCCCGCTCAGGTGATGGGCGACCGCCCAGGTGTCCTCATTTACGACTCGAGCCGGGCCTGTGTCGGTGTATGCGCCCCAGTGCTTCGCCTTGCTGGACTGGTTGTGGACGAGCCACCGGAGCGGGTTCTCCCCTCCTGGAACTGGGGTGGGCGTGCACGGAGGGTCGAGGAGAACGGGAACGCCGAGGCGGTCTATGGCGAGATGGCGGAGCGCCGCGTGACTGAGCTCGAGGCCGCTGTCTGCCAGGGAGTCGTTTGCCCGTTGGAGCAGCTTCTCGATCTGCGCCAACATCACTGGGGGCCACGGGGCGGGCCAGGCGCACATCAACCGCACGATGCCCTCGTAGATGAGGACGTCATTGCTTTCCCATCGGGCGGTGCGAACGGGAGCCAGCACACCGGCAATGTGACTGGAGCTGCTGGCACCACCGTGCCTCATCAGCGCGATCACGGTCCTTCCGTTCGATGTGTCCGTTGCCGAGGCGAATGTCGCGCCATCTCCGTGGCCGTGGATCTCGGACACTCGGTAGCGGTCGGCGATGAGGGACTCGAGGTTCACGTCTTTCCGATCTGGGAAGCGAGCAGCCGGGAAGATCAGACGACCGCGCGGGTTAGCATAGAGTGGACTGAGGAGGCGGAATGCGACTGTGGGTGTTGATTATTGGACTGGGATGCGCTGGACCGGCGTTCGCCCAAGAAGATCCCGCGTCGGAAGACCCTGCCGTCGAGGAGGATCCCGAGGCGGAGAATCCTCCCAGAAAGCGCCCCGAGCCCCCACCGGTCGAGATGACGCCCGAGCGCAAGGCCAAAGCCGAGTACTGGGACGAGAGACGCAAGAAGGAGGCCAAGATCTGGCACGCTGCGGTGAAGGAGGCCACCGATACCTGGCTCGCGGGCGCAGGACTCGACGCGGCGACTACCCAGAACGTGCGGTCCGAAGTGGCCAAGGTGCTCGAGACCGACAACCTCATCCGCACTCAATTGCAGGCTGGCGAGATCAGGCCGAAAGAGGGCCGTGAACGTCTCAAATTGAACCGTGGCGCGGCGGCCGAGACCCTCGTGGCTATGATTGGCGAGAAGAAGGTGGAGTCCCTGCGGGCGGCTCTGATGCCGGCGGGCGGAGCGTTCTAGAGCGCCGATCATCCGTCCCTGGAGACGGAGTCCGTGATGTCGACTATGCGCAGGGTACGCCAGTCAGCGCCTTTGTTTGGGAGCGCGGTGTAGGCGAGCAAGGTCCGCCCACCGTGGGTGATCAACGCTGGCTCTCCGGCGGCAGTCCCGTCGATCTGGATGTCGAAACGAGCGCTGCCATCCACTGCAATCAGGGCGATGCTTCCTGACTTCTCGGCAGCGTCGTGGGCTGCCGCAACCCATCCCTTCGAGAGTGCTGGGCCGGCCCGGTGGGGAAGGCGCACATCCTCGAGCAGGACCAGACCGCGGTTGCCGATCTTCGTGCTGACGAGGTTCCACACCAGGGCCGTCTTCTCGAAGAACACCAGCCTGTGTTCACCCATCGCCGGGCGCGTCTGGTCTCCCGGGCCACCGACGATCTCGCGCTCTGCCTGGCCACCGAGTCCGACCGAGAAGATGTCGAGGCCGTCGCCGACGCGTGCGAAGAGGAGGGTTTCATCATGTGCAAACGCCGGACTGGTCTCCGACGCTGCCGTCTCTGTGAGCGAGTCGATCTCGCCGGAGTTGGTGTGGCGAACGCGCAGATCACCGTCGTCGACATACGCCATGACCATCCCATCCTCCCTGACGAGAGGCCACTGGAGGCGACCGGAGGCCTCCCGCCCAGAGAGCAACTCCGCGGCCGTCCCGGAGCCGGGTTTGTGGTAGTACACCCTTGACTTTTTACCCTTCTGAGATCCCTCGAAGAGCATGGTGCCGGCCGGGTGCCAGGAGGGCGCTTGACTCTGGGGGTTCTCCGGGGTGCCGGGAATGCGGATCTTCGTGCGCTCGGGGCTCGGGCTCACTGTGGCATACTCGAGGGTGGCGGACCCGTCGTTATGTACTTCATAGGCGATGTATGCACCGTCGAAGGAGAACGCCGGATTGTAGATGTGCCCCTCCGAGAGTGGCGTGATCTCAACGCCTGAGGCCGGGACTCCTGCGATCGGCTCGACGCCGAGCTCCTCGGGTTCGTCCTGGTAGGGATTGCCGTCGTCGGCCGTCGCGACCTCGGCAGCGGTGATCTCTTGGTTCGCGCGTGCGGCCTTGGCGATGCGGTGGTCTCGTCCTTGCTTCTCGGCGGATCTGGGCTCGTGGCCAGCCCCGGGGTCGGCACCGTTCTGCGGCGGCGGTGCGAAGAGAATCGGAACCACCACCAACACGGCGAACAGCGCGGTCAAGGCGCCAGCGCTGCCCAGGACCGCGAGCCTTGGGTCCATTCCCGGCGGGGAGGCACCAGGGATCGAGGCCCCGCGGATTGCGCCATCCCACCAGAAAGCCAGGAACATCGACGCCAGATAGCCGCGTCCACCCTCGAATCCCGACTGCACCAGCGTGAGTCGCGTGCCCTGTCCCTCGGGGCGAAGGCGAACGGCGACGACGGTTTGAACAGGGCCACCTTCCCAGGTGAAGACCAGGGTTCGAGGCGGGTCGACAGTGACGACCTTGCAACGCACCTGGCCGTCGAAGCCCGGGCCTCGCGTCGTCCGGAGGGTGAACTCACAGCCGACCCTGGGCACGAAGTCGCTGGCAGACAGCCACGTCGCGATGGCGTCGCTGTCGGTGAGCGCACTCCAGACCCTGGGCGGCCTGTGTGGATAGTACCGTTCAATCCTTAGATCACGAGCCATGGCGATCCTCCAGGACGGTCTGGAGGGCGTCGAGGCGCTCGTCCCAGAAGGCGCGGTAGTGCTCGACCCAGTCGTAGACCTCCCGCAGCGCGTGGGGACGCAGGGCATACCAGTGCTCGCGTCCACGGCGGTCATAGTGCACCAAACCCGCATCTCGAAGGATCTTCAGGTGCTGGGAGATGGCCGGCTGGCTCATGTCGAAGCCGGTGGCCAGTCCCTTGGCGCGGCGATCCCCTCGGGCGAGGCGGTCGAGGATGGCGCGGCGGGTCGGGTCGGAGACCGCACGGAAAACGTCAGCTTGCACGGGGAGCCTCAATGTATAAGGAGATGCTTATTTGAGTTGGGGGAGGCTGTCAACTCGGTGATCGGGGTGCGGTGGTGGCGGGTTCCGGGGAGTCTTGTGGGGCGGGGGTGGCGGTTGATGTTGCGTCGGCTCGGGAGCTGGCGGCCGGGGAGTGCGGACCGGATTCAAAGGGGCGGGATCGGAGAGAGGATCCGCGGGTCGGACTCCGGGCACACCTGTCGACTCACACGCCCTCTGTCTCCAATTATAGAGGGAGCGCTGCGCTTCCCTCTCGCCTTCGGCTCACTCCCTCCTGCTCTTTGACCGCCTCGTTGGGGAGTCGCGGTAGAGGAGGGATCGGGAGGTGGCGTCAAGGGGAGGGGAACGGGTCCTGGGTTTGACGGCTCTCCTTGACACTTGGTTGTTGGCACTCTGTGGACAGTGCTGTGATCTCGGCTCGGAGGGCTGAGATCTCGGTTTGTTGCTGCTGAACTGTGGCTACGACCGATGAGATGTAGGCGTAGAGGTTCACGCGCTCGCCGTCCTGCTGCAGGAAGGGGGCTTCTGGGGCGTCCTCGATGATGAAGCCCATCTGCTCGCCCGTGGCTCCGGTACCTTCGGTGTATGTGTACGAGGCGATGTCGAGGTCGAGGACCTTGGCGGCAAGACCCTTGCGCTCCGACTCGGTGAGGTAGTGCACGTTGTCCTTGATCGTGCGCGAACTCTGGGGACATTGCTCGTCCTCGAAGTCCTCGGCCTGGCAGAACAGGTAGGCGGCGCTCCGGACCTGGGTGGTCGGGTCATCGTCACAGGCGACCGCCGGGTCGATGACACACTGGTCTCCGTCACTGTCGCAGGGATCTTCAGCCGCTACGCCATCATCGGTGCACAGAGGCCAGTCTGCGTCGTCGAGCTCGACCTCGGTGAGGTCGGTCGCGCACTCGAAGTGCACCGGATCTCCGTTGCCGCACGGGTGGGCGAAGTACTGCAGGGCAACGTCGGTGTCGGTGGTTTCGGCGCCGCCACAGCCGAGGAGAAGGAGGAAGGGGAGGGTCTTGTAGTTCATGCAAACCTCGCTTTGCGCTTCCACAGGTTACAGCGCGCACCAAGGGGGGAAGATGCGAGTTGGTGCAATCACGTTGGCACTCGCACTGGTTGGCTGTGTGCGGTCCTCCGACATCACCCAGAGTCCGCCCGCCAAGAAGCCGCCGACGACGCCGACGACGACGACGACGACCACCACAACGACCCCCATCACTACTCCGACGACCCCGACCATCGACGGCGTGCCGGTGCCTCCCGATCTCGCGGCGGCGGTTGTCAACCAGATCGCCGCTGACATCGACGACATCCTCGACGACACCAACGCAACCCACGGCGTGTACATCGTCGATGCCGAGAACGGGCAGGTCATCTACGGCTCCAACGAGGACGTGCCCTACAAACCCGCCTCGAATACCAAGCTGTTCACGACCGGCGCCGCCATGGATCTGCTCGGGCCCGACCACCGCTTCGAGGTCTCGGCCTTCTCCCCGGCGCTGCCGGATGGTGGGGGCAATATCGGCGACCTCGACGTGGTGAGCTATCACGACTTCACCTGGTCGAACTTCTTTTATGCCGACGAGTTCTTCGCCGCTGACCGCCTCGCCGACCAGCTCTACGATGCCGGGGTTCGCCACGTGAACGGCACCCTGACCATGCACGGAGAGGCGGTTGTCGACGGCTACCAGTTCGCCTACTACGACTGGGATTGGCACCGGGACGAGGCCCTGACTGTGGTCGAAGATGCGCTCTGGTTGCGGGGAATCACCGTGAATGGACCGCTGGCGACCTCGTCGGGCTTCTCGCCAGTCGGGATCGAGCTCGCATCGCGCCTGTCGCCGCCGCTGTCCACGGGCTGTCACCCCCTCAACGTGTACAGCCACAACGAGTTTGCCGACATCCTCTTGCGGCACAACGGACTCGAGCTCTGGGCCGGCAGCACCTATGCCGACGGAGAGGCGGCGGTCGTCGATTGGATCGGTGGGCTGGGCATCGACAGCACTCCGCTGGCATTCTTCGACGGATCGGGGCTGTCGCACTCGAACCGCGTCACAGCGCGAATCGTCGTCGAGATGCAGCTCGCCATGATGGAGCTTCCAGCGGGAGAAGCCTGGCGGAGAACCTTCTCTATCGGCGGCGTCATCGGAACGCTGGGCGGTCGACTTCTCGGCGCCGACACCCAGGGTCGTTTCTTCGGAAAGACCGGCACCCTGAACGGCGTCATCGCCACCAGCGGCTACCTCGTGAATCGCCATGACGGGCACCAATACGTCATCAGCGTGCTCATGAACGAGGTCGACGACAGCTCTGCGGCGCGCATCCTGCAAAACGAGGTCGTCGAGGTGATGGCTCGAGATCTTCGTGGCGCGGGCGATCGGCCGACTGCGCCGGTCCTCCAGTCTGTGATCAGCCAGGGAGATGGCACCCTCTCGGTGAGCTGGGATCCATCGACCAACGCCGATGGCTACACGGTCTGGCTCACCAGCGACGGCGTGTGGCGGCGCACCGAGGCCCGCTACACCGACACGACTGCCGTCGAGCTCCTCACCCTGGATCTGAACCGGGATGTGGACATTCGCATCACCGCAGACGGTCCCGGCGGCATCAGCGATCCATCCGATGTCTACTCCTCCCGGACCGCCGAGGCCGTCGCAGATGTCCTGCTGGTCGACGGCAATGACCGCTACGACACCGCCTGGGAAAACACCATGAGCACGGGGCAGGCCTTCGCCGCCACTACGGCCCACGCGCTCGCCGGTCGTCGCCACGACACCGTCACCAACGAGGCCGTGCTCTCCGGCGCGGTGTCGCTGTCCGACTATCCCGCTGTCATCTGGCTCCTCGGCGAGGAGAGCACCACGGACCTGACCTTTGATGCCAACGAGCGCGATCTCGTCGACGACTACCTCGCCTCGGGTGGGAATCTGCTGGTCTCTGGCGCCGAGATCGGCTGGGACCTCGACTATCTGGGGGACGTCGACATGCAGGGCTTCTACAACGCCTCCCTGCACGCCTCCTATGTGGAGGACGACGCCGGCACCTTCTCTGTGATGCCGGAGGCAAACGGGATTTTTGCCGGGATCGGCGAGCTCGGCTTCCTCACTCCGCCGACCATGCAGGTGGACTATCCCGACGTGATCAGCCCCCAGAACGGCGCGGTGAGCGAGCTGTCCTATGTCGGCGGCTTCGGTGGAACCGCCGCAATCAGCTACAGCGGCACCTACAAGCTCGTGCACATGGGTTTCCCCTTCGAGACCATCGACAACGGACCCCAGCGCGCGGAAGTGATGAACGCGATCCTCGGATTCTTCGGGATCTGACGTGGTAATCGTTTGGCTGCTGCTGGCTGGCTGTGTGGACGGCCCGGGTAGCGACAGCATCATCCTCGAGAACACCGAAGACACCGAAGACACCGACACCCACTCGGGTTGCGGTGAATCGGTTCCCGTGCACTGGGAAGATGACGAGTCTACGGGATCGGATTGCGACGACCGTCTGAACATCTGCCTCGGTGACCCGCTCGGCGCTATGGACTGGGTGTTTGGTATGGCCGAGACCGGCGTCGACGATGGCTGGATGGGGGAAGACTGCCTCAACGGCGATGGTGATACCCAGGTCTGCCACCCCATCGGAGACGGCGTTGACCGGGTGCTGACTCAGGTCTGCTCGTCGGCCGAAGTCATCGCTGGAAGCACGACATTCCTCGATGCGGGACGCGAGCCCTTCCTGACGTACTACCTGTCGGATGCAGAGGACTGTTTTGTGTGGGGACACGACATCACCTACTACGCAGGTCTAGGCTGCACGGAGATGTCGAGGTAGGAGCTACTCGAACGGCGTGAGGGCGGCGGTGGCTACTCCATCCGTGACTGTGACGACCCAGAGCTCGCCGTAGCTGTTGATGACCGGTGCCTCGGCGCCCAGGCCCGCGATCAATGGCGGCACGGTGTTCGAGTGCCCGGCGGCGATGACCTCCTGGTTGTCGTGGTTGGCGAGGATGTGGGCGGCGAGCCCCGCCATGTCCTCCCAGTTGGTGTCGATCTCGATGCCGTTGGCGTCGGCGGTGGGTTGGATCGTCTGTACGGTGCGGTTGAAGGGGGTCGAGTACGCTGCAGCGATCTCCACGTCAGCAAGGAAGGCCGCGAGAGTCTCGGCACGTGAGGCTCCGACGTCGGTGAGCTCGGGATCCTGGACGCCGGGGGTGCTGTCTCTCTCCATGTGGCGAATCGCGTAGACCACGAGGTCGCTTGCTACCAGCGCGTCGTCGGTTGAGTCGACAGTGGCAGTCACGGGCTCGCAGGCGGTGAGCAGGGCGATGAGGACCAGCATGGCCGGAACCTACCCAGGAAATTGTCCAGGCGGTGTGAACCGATCCGGATCTCCGTGGTCAGAGCACTCAACACCCGGCGCCGGACTGGGGCGCCGGTGTCTTTTCAACTCGATCGCGGGGCGGGTATGGCTACGAGTACGCTTACGAGAAAGGCACTTCGAATCGGAGTAATCTGCGGCGGAAGGCTCGTGCGTGAGCACATCCTGCACCGGGGAGAGCGCCTCGCCCTCGGCGACCTGGCGACGCCGGAGTGGGTGGGAACGGGCGAAGATCCTACATTTCGGGTGTTTGACTTCGGCCGTCACGGCTGTACCCTGTTCTTCGATGCGGGGGTGGCTGGCCGGCTCATGGCTGGAGGATCGGTCGTCAACCTGAAGAAGCTGCGGGCGGATCCGTCCACGACTTCCCGTCACGGCGCCTGGGAGCTCTCCCTGGCGGCGGCGGACCGCGGCAAGATCTCCTTCGAGAAGATCACGGTCCTGTTCCAGTTCATCGATGTGGCCGAGCAGGTGTACAAGCCCCTCGGCGAGATGGACTTCCGTCCGCGTGTATTCGAGGAAGATCCGGTCTTTTTGGTGTCGATGGCGATGTGGGCAGGCATGGCAGCGGTGCTGGCAGTGTGGGTGGTCACGCAGCCGCCCAGGGAGATCGACGTCGACCAGATGGACGACATCCTCACCAAGCTCGTCTTCAACGTGCCGCAAGTCGATCCGGGGCCGGAGGCGCCAGTAGCGGACGTCGTCAATGACGAACTCGACGCGGTGGCCGATGTCGAGGAGGTCGTCGAGCGGATCCGTGACGTCCCGGAGCCAGTCACACCTCTGCAGCGCGCCCAGAGTCGGGAAGAACTCCGGCTCCAGGTTGAGGCGAACTCGCCATTGTTCACTACAAATTCGGACGCGGTCGTGAGCCTCACGGTCGGTTGGGGCCAGAACGATTTTGGGACGAACTACGACGAGCTGCTCCGAGAAGGACCCTCCGACCGTCCTGCTGGAACCGGTCTGCGCGAAGGTGTTGGCCCTGGCGACCTTCCGTCCGACAACACCGGACCTCTCGACGTCGACGTCGGGCACATCGACTTCGATCCCGGTACGACCTACCGCGTCAAGCCGGTCGTAGAGGATGAGCTGCCTCCCGATCGGCACGATCGAGGAAGTGACCCCATGATTCGGGACGTTGTCGCTGATTACGTCGGGCAGCTGCAGTACTGCTACGAGAAGCAGATAAAGGTCACCCCGAACCTCGAGGGCCGCGTCGAGATCGCGTGGCGGATCTCCGACGGTGTCGTGACGAGTGCCTGGGTTGTGTCCAACTCCACAGGCAACGGCAAACTGGCGGACTGCGTGCAGGGTCGCATCAAGCGTTGGAAGTTCAACGGCGTCGTCGACGACGAGGTCAGCTGGCCCTTCGTCTTCCGGACCAAGAACTAGACAGTCTACAATGCGGGTCCAACCGACCGGGAGACCCCCCTGCCTGAAGGTGTTGCCGTCTGGGATACCCTGATTCGCACTGGTGTTGCGGACCGTGTGGTGCCCGATCAGACTCTCACTCCCGGCGACTACGAGATCGGGCCAAGCGAGGGGACGCTCGGCTCTCAGAATCTGAAGAGGTCGGTGGCGAACCTGCCAGTGATGCGGATCTGCGAGGCCACAGACGGTGCTCCAGACGCCGATCTTCAGGTGGGGGAGCTGCTCGGAAAGGGGGGCATGGGGACCGTGCATCTGGCGCGACAAGCCTCCCTCGATCGGGACGTCGCGGTGAAGCGACTCACTAGCGAGGACCCGAAGATGGTGGCCGCGCTCCTCCGCGAAGCAGCCCTGGCCGGCACCCTCGAGCACCCGAACATCGTGCCGGTGCACGCTCTGGGTCAGGATGAGTCGGGCAAGCCGGTGCTGGTGATGAAGCGAATCGAGGGAGCGCGCTGGTCGACGCAGCTCAAGGCCGACACCACCGCCCGTCCGACGGCGAGTCTCGATCACCACCTCGCTGTGCTCGCCGACGTGTGCAACGCGGTGCACTACGCTCACAGCAAGGGCATCGTGCACCGCGACATCAAGCCGGACAACGTCCTCATTGGAGAGTTCGGCGAGGTTGTGCTGGTCGACTGGGGTGTGGCCGCCCGCTTTGTCGATCCGCCTCCTGGCGTGGCTTTTGGCACACCGGGCTACATGGCGCCCGAGATGGCCTATGGCGAGCAGGTCGACGCGCGCACGGACGTGTTCCTGTTGGGGGCGACGCTGCACAAGGTGCTGACCGGCAAGTCGCGCAACTTCGGTCCCACAGGCATGGCATCGATCCTGGCGGCGGCGAAGGCCGAGCCCTACCGCTACGACGACGACGTGCCCGAGGAGCTCGGCAAGATCTGCAATCGGGCCTGCTCCAAGAGACCCGTGGACAGGTTTCCCACGGCACAGTCGTTCCGCGACGCCTTGGTGGACTTCCGAAAGCACCGTTTGAGCCTTCAGTTCAGCCTGAAGGCCGGCCTGCGCTTCGACGAGATGAGGCGTCTGGCCGGTGCCTCGGATCCCGATCCCCGCGCCCTGGTCGACCTCGGGGAGTCCTGCTGCTACGCCTTCGAGCAGGCGCTCGACGAGTGGGGCGGCAACTCCATCGCTCGAGGTCAGCTCCTGAGCTGTCTCGAGCTCCTCATTCCGTTCCAACTCAGGATTGAGGCGTGGGGGAAAGCCTCCTCCAACTTGGACAAACTGCGCGAGCTGACCGGGAATGAGTACACCCAGCTGGGCGAGAGGGTCGATGAGGAGCGGCGCCACGTGCTGGCACTTCACAAGCTCGGCAAGGAGCTCGATCTGTCGGTTGGCAGTGGCTGGCGCATCGCCTTCCTCCTGGCATTTGCGGTCACCGCCATGGCGTACGGAACGGTCATCGTCGGCGTCGTTCGCATGGGTTTCGTCGATGACGGCCACGCACTCAGCCTGTTTGCCTCAGCGACCTCGCTGACGGGCTGTGCTGTGGTGCTGGCGGCTTTCCGCAAGTCGCTGCTGCACACCCTCGCCAACCAGCGGATCATGTACACGCTCCTCGCGGCGTTTGCGGCGGTCTTCCTGCACCGCGTCACATCTTGGCAGCTCGATATCGACGTCGCCCAGGTGTACCCCGTCGACCTGTTGTTGCTGACCCTGGCCTCGTGTGTGGCGGGGATTGCGGTGGATCTGCGCATTCTCTGGCTGGCTAGCGCTCTGGTCGTGGCCACGGTGGTGGCGGTCCTGCTCCCGCACCTCTCCCTCGAGGTGTTGTCGATCTCCATTGCTTCGACTGGCGTGCTGATGGCCCTGCTCTTCCTCCGCTGGGTCCGCTAGCGATCGAAAGCGGCCCAGTCCAGCGGTTTCCAGAGGGCGAAGGCGGCTATCCCCGCCATACCGCAGACGATGATCGATGCCGTGAGCACCGGGATGGTGCCGACTCTGGGGCTCGCTACGCTGACGAGGACGTTGCCGAGCCAGGCCGACGCCAGCCATCCCGCGATCAGCAGGGGAGTCAGCTTCGTCGGCAGATCGCCGGTGAGCCGAGAGACCGCGAAGGCGCCGATGAGCGTCTCTGGGATTGCGAGGAGGACCGTGCTGGCCACGAGGATGCCGGCCGATTCGAATCCGCCGGGAAGCAGGAGGATGGCGGCTCCCGGCACCACGAGCAGTAGGCCGATTCCGATGACTGGGAACGCCGGGATCCTGACGCGGCCGAGCTGAAGGCCGACCAGGGTTGGGAAGAGCAACAGCGCGCACACCATCACCACCGCTGGATTGAGCGTGAAGATCCACATTGGCGGAGCGGTGTACATGAGCTCGGTGGCTGCCGCGACGGCCATCCAGAAGGCCATTCCGAGTGGCAAGATCAGGAGGGAGGCTGTAAACCGTCGGGCCGTGGCCTCGTCGAACGCAGGCTCTGGAGGACGGTTCCAGTCCAGCGCCCAGACGATCCCGCACAGTACAGCGACTGCAGACATCGCCAGGGCGGCCGGGATGAAAACAAAGGCATGCCCGTACTTGTCGGCGAGGGGGGCCAGCATGATCGTGGAGGTGGCGGCGCCGAGGTTTACGCCTCCATAGAGGAGGATGAAGTTCGCGGTTCGGGCGTTGGCGAAGTCGCCTCGGTACTGGATTCCGGCGATTGCATACATCGCTGGTTTCATCAGACCCTGGCCGAGGGCGAGGAGCGCGATGGGCACGAAGATGGGCAGCCCGGGGACCAGGGGCAGGCATCCATAGGCCGCGACCATCACGACCGCCCCCCCCACCGCCAGCGGGTATGGCCCGGGGAGGAGCGCCACGATCCCACCGAGGAACGGCGACAGCATCACCGCCGTCGTCAGCGAGCCGTACAAGAGGAAGGCCTCGCTGTCGGCCA
>PJEL010000291.1_pt1 | contig 59792 bp, 52 predicted proteins | sample 1853271 | NCBI WGS metagenome assembly PJEL01 (sample SAMN08108733, study PRJNA415343) | Invertebrate metagenome, whole genome shotgun sequencing project. | host: Globobulimina | place: Sweden: Gullmar Fjord | collected 2015-08
ATTCTATAATTCCTTAGTTCATCAAGATAAATCAGTGTTTCCAGGCCATATTATTATGTTACCAGTTTTATCACATAAGTGTAACATGCCCGTATCTGATTGATTTCACAGGATATTTTTGGGCCACAGCAATTCTCGATTTTGCTTATCATTTCAACTATTTAACTAAACTCGCTACATAAGGGTCAAGTCTCATCTTGAGAGCGCCGATTAAAACCGGCAAGTAGTAGAGACTGCGAGTGTCCTATAGTGAAAAGCTAGCCACTCACACCAACCCTGAGTCATGCGTTAATGGTGGTAACATTATTGGCGAAGCGTTGACAAGGGAAAGTGCAGGCTGAGTATTGAGCCTCGTAAGAGACTAGAGCCCAAGTGCTGATGTACTTCAAGTATACAGAAGGCAACTATTGATAATAGTAATATTGGAACAGCGGTAGTTATTATATATAAAAAACAATATATTAGTGCGATTAAATGTATGTGCACTGGTGTTTTGCAATTGTCACATTTTTTGAAAGAACTGAATATGTAAAAAGAGTTGCCCATATTGATGAAACTTGTCGCTGTCTTGTGACAATGTGGGCAATTATTTTGGCAAAAGTTTCTTATCTCACTTGATTTTTCTTCATTTTGAAATAATCAGGATAAACATGTTCTGTACATACCGGGCACAAACTGTGACTAAAATGAGCCTCTGAATGCTCTGGAATATATGCTTCAATTTGATGCCAGCTACCTTCTTCATCCCGAATTTTTTTACAATTTGCACAAATTGGCAATAAACCACTTAATTGCTTTACTTTTTCCAACGCCTCTTGAAGATCTCTGTTTTGAACCTGTAATTCAGTAGCCATAATGCTCATTTTTTTGTGAGCATTGGTTAAATTTCTGTCAGCTATAAATCTTTTTCGCCTCAACTTTTCATCATAGCCATAGAGTGAGATTATTGCCACAAGGAGCGCCAAGTGATTTGCAAAATCAGCTAACCTTGCTGTATTTTCTACAAAAAGAAAAACATAGATAATAAACAATAAGACTGGAATAAAATAGACAAGAACCACACAGATCAGCGAGCCGCGCAACCCCAGAAACATACCGATTACTACAACAAAAAGGGCTATGGCGCTTGTTTGAAAATGAGATGATTCCCATGCAATAACTGCTATTTCAAAACTCATGCAGAGCATTACGATCATTGCCAGATAATACATTCCTGCAACTATATGAGGTTTTTGTATTTTCAGTTGTGTTCTGAGACCTGCATAAAAAACACCAAACGATATAATTGGCAAAAATCTGGTATATGCCCAGGTAGGCATCTTTCTTATATAAATATCAGAGAAAATAAAATATATAAGGACAGCTACATAGATCGGGGCAAGAATACTTGCAACTTGAAACAGCTGTTCAATTGAATACTGTTGGTATTCATTCTCTTTTTCTTGCCCTGTTATATCGTTCTTTTTCATTTATTATACAAATTAAAGCGTCAGTAAGTTTCAATAGCAAACACATATCAACCTAAGAAGTCAGAGTATTATTAAACTACATTTGCACTAATTGCATCACCATAAAAACCTTACAACACCTGCACTGCAGACACAAATTCCGCAATGAAACTTTTCAAACAATCTGGTTTTTTACATTCTATCTGAACAACTCAACTACTTTTCTCTTGCAATGGACAAGTGCGCCTAAAAAACAGCAATTCAGCTATAAATAACTTGACGTTTGGCTCCAAAAGAAACAATAAAGCAATTTTTGAAAGTTAAAATTTCCTCAATCTCCCTCCCGCCTGTTTCAGAGCTCTCAGCTTGTTATTAAAGATCTACTACAAAAGTCAAAAACCAATTAACCACTTTTCCAATTTCCAGAGAGAAAAAAATTTCACCCTTTTGGGTTAACTTTAATTATGATCTAAAAAGCGTGTCCCTTATTTTCTTTGCATATTGAGACGATTACTTATTATTCACTGAAACAAATAACTTAAATGAAACCTCGGATTCAGAAAATTGGCCCGATGAAAATCGTTGGCTGCAAAACCGATATCACTCCCTCCAAAGACGGTTTCGAGAAGATTCGAAAAGTATGGGAAACATTTTTCACCCTCCCACCTGATATAATTCAAGGTGTTATTAAAAATGAATGTTTCTGGGGAGTTGCAAATAGCATTGACCACATCTCACAATCCTACATTGCCGGTGTTCAGGTATCTGAATTCAAAGATGTTCCCCATAAGCTGACAACAATTGAGACTCAGAAGGGAAAATACGCTATTTTTGAACATCAAGGAAACCCAAAAGACGTTAAGAGCACAGCCTATCTCGCCATGCAATGGATATGGCACAGTAAACACAATCTGAACGGCTCCATTTTCCTTGAAATGTACGATTCCAGGTGCGAATGTGATGATCCTGAGGATTGTATTATAGATATTTACATTCCAATAATTTGATATCAACACCACTTATTGTCACGCATCCTTTAAGGACCTTCCCGCTCTCCCAGCAAAATTTTCATCCTCTCCACAATCAAGCATCAGTGTTACCAACACTGGTGGCCAATTACCATTTGGTAATTATTTGATAACTAAGTAATGGACAGGAATAGACAATAAGTTCAGCTGCTCTCTAAAATCCCTGTAATTTCATCTCTTCACCTGCCTCACTAACTGCCTGAAACCAGCAAAGTATTACAAAATTTTAATCCTTGCAGGGCAATGGGAGACAGCTATTTCTCAAGAGATGGTATATGCTTTGCTTGTTGAAAGGAAGATTAACTGGAGTCCTCTTTTCCACCAGCAGAGAATGAAAAGGCTAAATATTCCCATGCTCATAACACTTATCACCTCATAAGGAGAGCGACTTGAAGCAAAAAGTCCTGGTTATTGATAGTTGTCCAGCGATCCTGAGAATTCTATCTCATATGTTCCAAAAAAATAATTATGAAGTAAAAAGCACAGAAGATGACCAGGATTCTCTTGACATCATCAAACAATTCAAACCCGACATCATAATTTCAAATCTCACAGAGTCGTTCTTAGGTGAGGAAAAAACATACCAGACAATACGCAACAAGCCTGAATTTAGGAATGTTTTTGTAGTGATCCTTTCTGCAAGAGCAGCAGAAAAGAAAATCGATTTTATTCGCCTGGGAGCTGATGCCTGCATAGCAAAAGGGTCGACGAAAGAAATGATAACAAATATTCAAACAGTTCTCAAACATGCTAAAAACAACAATACCGCTGAACTCTCCAGGCAAATATTTGGCAGCAATAACGTGTATCCGATTCAGGAAAAAAGAAAGTTACGAAATGCAACAAAAATTGCAGAGCGAAATCTTCAGAACAAGAAAGATGGCCTTATCACTCTAACACCTGGGGCAAAGATAATTTCTCTTAACTCAATTGCTTCAGCCTTTTTCAATATCCCTGAAGAGAAACTACTGGCAACAACGCTTTTTGATCATTTTGAAAAAGAGCAGAAGGATTTAATAATTGACCGCTATACTATTATTACTGATCTCTTCAATAATATAACCAATGGAACGATAATAATAGGGGAGCATGACCCCATTATTCTTCAGGGCAAATATGTCCTGTTAAAAATGATTCCTGTTTTTGATGGTGAATTACAGTCGATTATCATCCTCATCAGTGATATAACAGCTAGAAAACATGCCGAGCACCTAGAAATATTAGTAGCTTAGCCTACCCCAAAACCTGTTAGTCTGTGTCCTAAGTTCTCTTTATTTCAACTCTCCCAACCCAGGACTTGACATTGCCTAATATCGTGTAAATTTCCCAAGGACTGCTATTACAAAAATGTCTCCATTTTGGACTCAATTCTCCTGGTGGTGTGCATCGTATTCTTTCAGTTTGTCATTTATGATTTCAATATCAGTATTATTCACCTGTCCCCTATTTATAAATTATAAAAAATAAAAAAAGGGTTAAACAATTAGATAGTGCCGGACCCTGAAAGGGTGTAGCTTAAATAAATTTTAATAAAATACCAGATTTGACTATACCTTCTCAACTACTTTGCTAAGGATTGGAAGTTTTATAGTAAAAGCTGTACCTTTACCGAGTTCACTCTCTACAGAAATAGTCCCGTTATGTTTTTGAATAATTTCATGCGCAATGCTTAGTCCAAGCCCTGTTCCTTTGCCAACCTCTTTAGTCGTAAAAAATGGTTCAAACAAACGGTTAAGATTTTCTTGAGATATCCCATTTCCGGTATCTGAAATCACTACAACCAATTCTTTTTCATCTTCAAACGTTTTTATTGTGATTATTCCCTGCTCATCAATTGCATGAGAAGCATTAATAAGTAAATTCATGAACACCTGATTTAATTGCCGTGGATTACATTTAGCTAAAGACAATTCCCCATATTTTTTATTCAATTTCACTTTATATTTGAGTTCATTCCAGATAACTTTGATAGTATCTTCAAGACATTCATTAATATCAGCATCCACCAGTTTTTCGTCATCTAATCTTGAAAAACTCTTCAGATTCTGAACAATTTCACTTAAACGCGTCGTTCCCTCAATAGACTCGCCGATGAGATCATAAATATCTTCAGAAATATAATCGATTTTTAGTTTCTTATAGAGCTGCTGTAGTTCTTTCGAACCCAAACCATCAGATACAGATTCAACATAGTTCAATAATTTTTCGATATATTTTTGTAAACTTGCAAGATTACTTGTGATAAATCCAATTGGGTTGTTAATTTCATGAGCTACTCCAGCTGCAAGCTGACCGATAGAAGCCATTTTCTCTTGCTGATAAATAATGGCTTGCATTTTCTGTTTTTCTTCCTCATATATTTTTTGTTCAATAAGATCCTGTTGTAGTTTTTTCTGTAATTTTATTTCTCGGACAACTCGACAAACTTTTGCTTGGAGCTCATCATTGGTGAATGGTTTAGATAAAAAATCTATTGCCCCGGCATTAATAACCTCCATATATCCATATTCTTCAGAAAAGGCAGTTACCATGATAACTTCAGTTTTTATATGTTTCTCTTTAATAGTCCGAAGCAATTCCATACCATCATATTTAGGCATTTTGATATCTGATATGACAATGTCAAAACACTCATTCTCCAACATTTCTAATGCTTCAAGTCCGTTTCCTGCGGTTGAAACAACATAGTCATAGGAGTTTAAATAAATAACCATGTTTTCCATCAAATCCAGGTTATCTTCAACTATAAGAATTCTCATCCACAATCCTTACTCTGTTTGAACTTTTTATTTTTTGATTATCTTAAACAGACCGAAACCACCAGCTATACCTAAAAAAAGGTTATCACAAAGTATCACTGATGTAAAATTGTAATAAAGAGAGATGTTGATGGGATGGCAGCGGCTTGCTGCTCACATCAAGAGGAGGAAAACAATCATTATGTAATAATTATTTTGTTTAGTCTAATACATGTGAAAAAATTCCCGCGCCCTGAAAAAAATATCTCCATATATTAACCAAGGTTTGCCTAACCGGGTTAAGGCAAACCCCCTATAATTATATTCACTTAATTATTGATACATCAATCACGTCCAGCACCTTCCTAATCAGTTTAGCGATTTCCAACTTGGCAAAAGGTTTGAAAACAAACGCATTAACACCAAGAATACTTGCTTTTTCAGGGTCCATTTGGGAACTGTAACCAGTGCAAAGGATTATTGGCATATCCGTTCTAATTAACCGTATTTCCTTTGCTAGTTCGTCACCAGACAGGTCTGGCATAACCTGATCTGTGATAATGATATCATAGTTATCTGGTGCAGCTTTGAAGACTTCTAGGGCCGAACTACTACTCTTTTTCAAAATGACTTCATAGCCAAGGTGAGTAAGCATATCCTTACCCATGTCCCCATACATTTCTTCGTCATCAACAAAAAGTATCCGTTCATTTCCTTTTGGTATTGTTTCTATCTTTAGGTATTTTTCAGCTGCTAGTTTTTTTCTTACAGGAAAATAAAGATGGAAAGTAGCCCCTTTACCGACCTCACTCTCAACTGTAATTATCCCGCTATAGCTTTCTATTATTCCATAAACAATAGAAAGGCCCATGCCCGTTCCCTGTCCCACTTCTTTAGTTGTAAAAAATGGATCAAAAATTTGAGAACATGTTGCTTGGTCCATTCCACAGCCAGTATCACTAAAAGAAAGTTTTGCATAATTACCTGCGGTCAAACCTTTTGAAATCAATTCATCATGATTAACCAAATGAACCTTGGTCAGTCGTATACTTAACTCACCCCTTTCATTCATAGCACAGACAGCATTAGAACACAGATTCAATATTATCTGTTGTACTTCTGTTGGATCAACGGTAACGTTTCCACATGCAGAATCTATGCTGATTGTAATTCTTACTGAAGAGGGAATCGAAGACTGAATTAATTTTATAGATTCCTTCACAAGAGAACAAAAATCTACAGAGATTTTGTTTTGCTGAGACTTTCGACTAAATGTCAATATTTGCTTGACTAAATCTTTCACTCGATGTGATGCTTCCATCACCTTATCCAGTTGGATTCGAGCAAAGCTACCTTTGTCAATCTCATCTCGAGCCATATCGGCACAACCCATGATAACACCCAGGAGATTATTGAATTCGTGAGCTATGCCTCCGGCTAAAGTACCAACTGCCTGCATTTTTATAGCCTGGCGAAGCTGCTCTTCGAGTTTAATTTTTTCCTCTTCAACCTTTTTTCGTTCAGTGATATCACGTGCTGTTGCATAAACTTTACCATCTTCAGAGGGAAAAGATTTCCACTCAAGTGTCCTGTATGTTCCGTCTTTACATCTATACCTGTTTACAAAATCAAGAACTGGTTCGCCTTTTAGCTGTTTCTCAATTTTTTTATCAACTGGTTCCAAATCAGCGGGATGGACAAGTTTTTTCCAACCTAATTCAATAATCTCAGCTGATGTATAACCTAAAGTTTTTTCCCAAGAAGGATTAACTTTAAATATTTCCCCGTCAAGTGATGAGATACACATCAAATCCTGAGAGAGGTTAAATAAGTCCTCAAATTCTTTTTCTACTTTCTTTCGGTATGTAAAATCCTTATCAGCACCGCGATATCCTTCTAATTCGCCACTCTCATTAAAGATAGGAATACCATTAGTTACAAGGTACACAACCTTTCCGTCCTTGCTCAAATTGATATTCTCTAAATCAACAATCGGTTTTTTCGCAGCAACTAGTTCCTTGAAAATCTTCTTTAGATTGTTAGCAACATTGGGGGGCATAAAGTCAAAAGGTGTTTTGCCAATAAGTTCCTCAGGAGTGTAGCCAAGTACTTTTTGAACTTTTCCTGATGCAAAAGTATATCTCCCATATTGATCTACTTCCCAGAACCAATCTCCAGAGCTTCGAGCAATATCACGAAATCGTTCTTCCGATTTTTTCAATTCCGTCTCTGCTTGTTTCCGATCGGTTATGTCTGTGACAATAGTATTTACTCCTAAAACATCTCCTTTATCATTTTTTACTGGATAATAACTTACGAGCCAATCTCGCTCAGCTTTTGGGTTTGCTGCTGTAACCCCGTGTATTCCAAAATCAATAGCGGGTTCACCAGTCTCTATAACATTCTTGTATATTGGAATTATCATAGAAGCCAACTCAGGAATGACATCTTCTATTGACTTGCCAAGATGTGCTGACACTGACTTACCATTGATCTCCGCCATAGTTTCATTGACTCTCACAAAACATAAATCTTTGTTGATAAAACAAAGGCCGAGCGGAGTTGATTGGTAGATGTTTTCGAGTTCCGAGAATTGTTCTGTTACTTTATCATTGATGCTCTTAAGATCTTCTTCAGCTTTTTTGCGAAGCTGTAAGGAAGACATGATGTGTTTTGTTGTGAGAAAAGCAATAAATATTGATAATATTGTTCCTAAAACAACCGCTATACCAGTAGAAAGCAATAATCTTTTTTCAGTTTTCAAGCTATTTTGTAAAAAAACATCAGCTTTAGCTAGTGCATACTGGTTCAGAACCAACATTTGTTGTTCTAATTTGAACTCATGATCAGCTCCTTTCCCTTGAGTAATTTGAACTGCTTTTTTAATCTCTCCTTTTCTTACAAGTTGCACAACCTCTTCACGAATTGGCCTCCAAGCGAGAATCATATCTCTTGTTTTTATCTCTATCGCCTTGCCTTCATCTCCGAGTATAAGCTCTCTAATAATATTTAAATGACGAAGAACAATGTTTTCATCTATTGAGGCATGTTTTAGATACTCCTCAACTGACAAAAGGTTATCAGCTAACACAACATCCTTCATATTTCTGTGGATCCTTACAATACCTCTACTTGCATTAAGAGATGCATTAGAAACTTTAAAAGGATGGTTATAAATTATGGATGTCAAAGCTGATAATGACTTGATTTCTATAAATGAAATGATACCAACGGTTGCAAAAACAAAAACAAGCAGAAAAAATTCTATCAACAAAAGTTTTTTAATGGATAGACTATTGCCGCTCATGAAACCTTCCTAATATAAATTAACTTTAATAAGAGCCTCACTACAATTGGAGGGGGCAAAGACGAAAAAGCAGGTAATCTTAAACAAAATTTGAGATCAGAAAACATTACGTATATCGCCATGCATCTCAAATTTCCATTTCTTTAATCAGTCTATCGAACATCTTGAATATTGCCAAATATTTTTGAGCAATGGGGATTACCTCCAACGTCAAAAAGAAGGCAAAGAGAGTCAGGGCATGCTAAAAAAATGTTATGCCTAGATACTTCCCAGCCGGGAGCACTGTAAGTAGCTGAGATCACAAGGCTACATCATTGATTTTTAGGCCAAAATGGTCGGATTAGTTCGTTCTGAAAGGATCTGATAATCCAAAGTTTAACGTTTTTGAAACCTTCAACAGAAATTCTCTTTTGTGATAAAAATAAAAAATTTGCCAAACATAATCAGGAAGATAATATCTATTAACTCGTACCATTTGTTTGCACTATTATCCTTAGATAATAATCATCAAAGGGTATCTTATTTTATAGTATCTCAACGTAATAAAATGTGTTGATAATAAATAAAAAAATACTCAAGAATGCGCTAACTTCTTTCACACCAGCTCTCATATAATTTCAAAGCCGAGTGAACAGATTTAAAACCAATATCTTTTTTATTGATCTGATCTGGATAAAAAAGAACCAATTCTCGAATTTCCTTTTGATCAAACTCAACAGGAACTTTTTTTAATTGTGAAAAATACACAAGATCACAGGTTTTATAAAGGATGCTTTTATAATGATAATCGTTTGTTGCTGAACCAAGATAAGTAAAGTCAGATACAACTATCCCTAACTCTTCATGCAATTCTCGAGTTAAAGCCTGTTCAGCATTTTCTCCTGGATCAATAAACCCACCAACCAAATCGAGGAAGCCTTTTGCTGGTTCCATGTTACGTACAGACAATAAAATCTGTCCTTGAAAGACAAGGACACACATAACCGCCGCTGGTGCATTATGAAAATAAGTAAACTGGCAAGAAGGACAAATTAACTGTTTGTCATTTATGATTTCAATATCAGGACTGGTGCATTGAGGGCAATATTTGAACATTTACTTTACGCTGATTCAATAATCTGGTGTTGCAATAAATCCTCCACCAGTTCACTAATTGGTAAGCCAATCACATTGGTACAGGAACCATTAATTTTTCTAACAAGAAATGATCCCTGTCCTTGAATTCCATAAGAACCAGCCTTATCCATGGGGTCACCAGTATCCACATAACCTTTAAGTATTTTTTCGGAAAAAGAATTAAATTCAACCTCGGTTGATATATGGCGAGTCAATTCCATATCTTTATTTGTACAAACCAGTGCATAAGCGGTGATGACCCTATGTTGAGAGCCATTAAGCTGCAACAGCATATCAAGAGCTTTTTCTTCATTGCTTGGTTTTCCAAGTATGCTGCCATCAATCGTGACAACTGTATCTGCTCCAATCACCCATGCATCCGGGTGATGACAGGCAATGGCATTTGCCTTTTCTTTTGCCATCCTTAAGGCGAAGATCTCTGAGAACTCCCCATGTACTGGCGTTTCATCAATCGCTTCAGTTTTTATCTCAAAATCAAAACCAAGATCCAGAAAAAAATCACGGCGTCGAGGCGATCCTGATGCCAGAATAACCTTTTCAAGTGCGCGAAAAAGAGGTCTTTTGGCCACGATAACAGGGTTACTAATATCCATAAACTGCTTACATCCCATAACAGTTAATTCCTGATGTAAAAAAAATCATTCTATCTCCTGTAACATCTGTTCAATCACTTCGAGCCCACCATTCCAGAAAGCCGGGTCTCTAAGATCGATAGAAAATGATTGGAGTAGATCATAAGGATTGTCATTGCCACCTGCAGACAATAAGTCAAAATACTTATCTACAAAGGAGTCCCCCTGATTTTGATACAGATTATAGAGAGCCAACACCAAAAGTTCACCAAATGCATATGAATACACATAGCCGGGTGTACTTAAAAAATGAGGAATATAAGACCACCAGACACTATAATCTCCAGATAAATCCACCGAATCACCAAACATGGCTTCCTGGGTTTCCATCCAGAAATGCGACATCACTGCTGCCGACAACTCTCCCTGCTGCCTGCGGCCATTGTGCATTTTCTCTTCAAACCTGTTCATGGAAACCTGACGAAATACTGTGGCAAAAATGGATTCGAGTTTCTGCGAGATGAAAGCCCTTCTTGCCTCCGGGTTTTTAAGAATTTTCAACTGTGCCTTAAATACAAGTAGTTCAGCAAAGACAGAGGCAGTTTCTGCAAGAACTAAAGGAGTGTCACTGTTATAATAACCCTGATTAGCGGCCACATATTGATGGATACCATGTCCCAACTCGTGAGCAACAGTGGAAACATCCCGTAAATTACCAGTATAATTTACCATTATGTAGGGATGTATCGAGGGGACACATGGGTGGGCAAAAGCGCCTCCTCTCTTTCCCTGACCAACAGGTGCATGAATCCAGTTTTCTGTGAAAAAAAGTTGGCCTATCTGAGCCATACGCGGTGAAAACTCAGCAAATGAATCAAGAACAATATCCTTACACTGCTCCCAGGATATAGTTGTTGTATCTAGTCCAGAAATTGGTGCATAACGATCATAGTCATGCAATTTATCAAAACCAAGTAAACGACTTTTCAGTTTATAGTAGCGTTGGACGATATCATAGCGGGATATAACAGCATCGATAAGAGTTTTAACTGTTTTCTCGTCCAGTTCATTATCCATGTTCATGGTGCTCACCCATGAATCATAGCTGCGAACCTTATCAGAGATCATCTTCTCTGCAGCTAAAGTGTTAAAGATATGGGTTAGAACATGAAGATTGCTCCGTAATCCACATGTAAGATCAGCTGCTGCCTTTTTTCGCACCTCACGTTCCTGATGATACAAGTCACTGAGCACCTCTTCCTCTGTTCTATTTGTCTCTCCAAATTCCATATGCCCCATGAGTTTTTCAAAAAGGGTCAACCAGGATGAACGCCCAACCGGAGAAATTTCCTGAAGCAGTTCTTCTTCCAGATCACTTAACTGATGAGGAGCTGACTTTCGCAAAACTGATAAGTAATGTCGATAAGGGCTCAAATCTTCTTTGGCAAGCAGTTCATCTGCGCAAGTCTGGCTCAGACGATTCCATTCAAGACGGAAAAATACGGTTTTTCTACCAGTATAAGAGCTTAACTCTTCAATTCTTTGCAGCAGTGCAGATGCTTTTGCATCACCAATTCTGGTTGTAAAATACAAAAAAGCAAAGGTAGACAAACTTCCAAGTAAAACATCGAGATTTTCGAGATCTTTGACCAGGTCATGCAGCTCCATACTTGTCAGAGTTGCAATCCTACCTTTATTTGCTTCTTCAAGAAGACCTGCTCTGGTTTCACATTCCTTTATATCCACATCTAACTGAGGATCATCAATCCCCTGATACAGATCTGACAGATTCCAGAGGATATCATGTGCCAAGGGCAACTTTTCATCAGACATTTTGCTCGCTCCAATATGGGTCATACCTGTAATCCTGCGATAAAAGGACCTACCGCATCTGTGCCATGTTCATCAACCAGCTTGATTGTGGCTGTACCAATCACAGCCATATCAGCTTTTCCTTCCAACATGGCCACATCTTCTCTGGTTGAAATACCAAATCCAACAGCAAGAGGCAGCGGACTCGCTTCGCGGCAACGTTTAAGATAACCGGCCAGATTATCATTCATTTTGGTCTGCTTACCGGTAACGCCTCGACGAGCAACGCAATAAATAAAACCATCCCCTTTTCCAGCAACTTCATGCATTCTCTGATCTGTTGAAGTTGGTGTGAAAAACATTATGGCAGACATATTCTTTTCCCGGCTCTGCGCAAGATATTCACGACCCTCTTCAGGTGGTAGATCTGGTATAATAAATCCCTTCACCCCCATTTTCTCTGCCCGAGAGACAAAGGCCTCTAATCCATACTTAAAAACGATATTATAATAGGCCATAAATAAAAAATTAACCTGAGGAAACTCTTTCACCATCTCAGCAGCAAATTGCAGACACTCTTCTACTTTAATCCCACCTTTGAGAGCATCTTGATTTGCTTTTACAATAACAGGCCCATCTGCCATTGGTTCTGAAAACGGTATCTGCAATTCTATACAATCCACTCCGTTTTCGGCCATCTGTCTGATAACTTCGTGATTGGTCTGTAAAGATGGATATCCTAACACCAGATGTGTCATCAACAAGATAGGTTTTTTTTGCAATCTGAGATTTAAATCGGACTGTAAGGTTGTCATGTATAATTCCTGCTTATAAAAATTCCCGATTAAAAATTCTATTCCAGGATCTGCAAAGTTTTTTATTTATTGCATCAAATCCTGGGAATAAATCAATTTTCACTTATACATCTCTGCCCTTTTTACTATAAAATCCTTCCAGGAAGGATCATCAAAAGCGTGAGCAATAGTAAAAATATCTTTATCACCTCTGCCAGACATATTAATGATAATAGCATCATCAGCAGACATTAACGGTGCTTCTTTAAAGGCCTGAACAAAGGCATGCGACGATTCCAAAGCTGGAATAATACCTTCTGTGCGCATGGTGAGAGACAGTGCCTCCAGCACCTCCTTGTCTGTGGCAGCTTCAAAACGAACCCGTCCTGAATCTCCAAGATCAGCAAGAATCGGTGAAATCCCAACATAGTCAAGGCCGGCAGCTATGGAATGAGTATCCAGCATCTGACCATCATCATCTTGTAAAAAGACTGTTTTATAGCCTTGAGCAATACCAGGTGATGCCCGATTTCCTATCATTCTGGAGGCATGCATATCAGTGTCTACACCTTTTCCGCCAGCTTCAACTCCTATCAGCTCAACATCCTGTTCAAGAAAACCCTGAAAAATACCTATAGCATTGGAACCACCCCCAACGCAGGCATACACACGTGACGGCATTTCCCCATGCTGTTCAAGAATCTGACGATGTGCTTCCTGTCCAATAATGGACTGAAACCAGGCAACCATTTCTGGGAATGGATGAGGCCCACAAACGGTACCAAAAACGTAATGGGTATCATCCATACTGGTAACCCAGTCGCGAAATGCCTCGTTAATAGCATCTTTTAGTGTTCGTGATCCATCAGTCACAGGGACAACAGTTGCCCCCAATTTTTCCATCCAGAATACGTTGGGCCTTTGGCGCTCCACATCTTCTTCACCCATATAAACAGTGCAATCAAAGCCAAAACGAGCTGCCATTGTCGCGGTTGCAACTCCATGCTGGCCAGCCCCTGTTTCTGCTATTACTCGTTTTTTCCCCATACGTTTCACCAAAAGCCCCTGCCCCATGACATTGTTGGCTTTATGTGCACCGGTATGATTTAGATCCTCACGTTTAATATAAATTTTGGCACCACCAAAATGTTTAGTGAGGTTTTCTGCATAGGTAAGAGGCGTTGGTCGGCATGAATAATTTTCCATGAAACGTACATATTCATTCCAAAATTCTGGGTCGTTTCTTATATCATCATAATATTTTTTGAGTTGAGCAAATGTCTCATGCAGAACTTCGGGTATAAAAGCCCCGCCCCATTGACCATAATATCCATTTTTCATAATTATTAATAAACGCTGAGCCGGTAATCCGGCATTAATAGGAGAATAAATTACATATCAATATCAATTGTCTGCAGTTGGTGTCGACAGGCAATTGCAAAATCTTCAGGAAAATGACCGCTTATAAAACGTAACTGAGCTTCACTGAAAGATCCCATTGCCCATGGCAATTTAGGTAAAAATGAGTACAGCAGACTTTGTGAATTTTTAACACCAAAACGTTTTGAAAATTCTATACTTGTTACCATCTTAGCTCCCAATCCGGCATAAATCAGCTGTGCGGTAAGAATCCCCTTATCCAGGGAATCACGTACTGCAGTATTAGCTTCCAGCACATTGCCAATCGGCTGGGATTCGTAGCGAGCAACAACCAAAAGCTGCATTTCCCATTGTGATACTTGTGCCTTGGGAACAAAAAGCATTACATTTTCATCTTCCCAGACTATCAGGCTGTTCTCGCCCTCACTTTGATCGGTCCTCTTATTACTTCTTATAGCTGTTAGATAGTCTGAAAAAAAATCCTGTTTATACTCTTTTTTATAATGTTGCACCACATCTGCGATGAGATCTCCACAACAAAATGCATCCATATCTGAAGAAACAGATCCATCAGCACCTGAAATACTTACTTTTTCCGGCACCATGGCATACTGTTGATGAATCATTTGATGCGATGCATGTAACCTGTATCCAGAGGCAGAAAAATCATAACCAAAATTCCATCCCCAAAGTGATGCTAGTTTTTCAGGGATTTTATCTACAGAGGCCAGTATCTGCAAACGTAGTTTGTCCAACATTTCAGAAGTCATGGTTTGACGTTGAAATTCTATTTTTAACCCTACTTTTTCTGCAAGAATTATAAACACACGTTGATAATACAGATGTCGCAGACCTTTAATGTCTTGCAAACTAAGGTCTGAAGTTTTATAGCGAACAGCATCATTTGCCATATTAGCAGCATAATGACCCCATGGAATATAACTGTTTCTGCGTAAATATTCAAAAACGTGACAACTGTCACTCTGGTATTCTCCAACAATTTCACTTTTGCCCTGTACCCCTGGACGGAGCACCATGACATCTTTAAACTCGTCAGGAAGATTGGGATTATTTGCTATTGTCTCAAAAAGTTCAAAATCATCAATATCAGGATAAACCAGCCCATCTTTATTCTGGATATATTGAAGAGCTATTGGTTGATTAGATTCATCTAACTTTATTCGACAGCAGGACCGGACCAACATAAGTAACTCATGGGGATCAGTGGAGTTAGCTGCAAGTGCATACAATACCGGTTTTGGTAAATCCTTAACAACTTGATCAATTTTTTCTTTATCTATGTGCTCCAAAAGCTGCCTTACCAATGAACAGTCAGGTGGATCTGGCAAACAAATGGAATCAGGATCGTTGAACCTTTCCTTAGCCCAATTACTGTCAATATAGGTAGTACCACGAAAAGGAAACACATTGGGAATCTCATATATCCATTTCCCATTATTTTCTTCAACATCCTCTTGCGGAAAATTATCATGATTATCAAGTGTATTCCCATCTGGTAATACACCAAGACTATAGAGATAATTATTCTTCCGCAGGTTTTTTACCTTATATGCCGGTTTGTGTATCCCAACATAAAAGCTGCCATCTGGCAAAAAAGGTCTTGATGCCATGATTTTCAATCTCACTTATTCCAAAATTATTTCATCATGCTCTTTTTATAATTTATACCGGCAAAATCTATCGATTGACTTGCACTGCCATTTTCGGCTACCTTATACGGTATAACAATCTTTTTATACACCTTTTTTTGTTACAGATGACTAAGCCCATATGGGAAAACCTGCTCGCAAAAAAAATAGCAAAGAAAACAGGTAACAAGTCAACGAGGCACCCCCTAATCATATCTAACCGCCAAAATGATGTCTGAAAAAACAAAAATTCAGTTACCTTAAAACTTTGCCTGGCAAAATAATTATTATACTCTCAAAATCTTATTTAATTACAGATAATTGAATAAGATACACATGGTTTTTCAAATATGGGTTTCCCAAAAATATCGTTTAAAATAGTTGAAGCTAACAAATGTCCCCACTATGTCTACGGTGACATCTTTTCCTTAACCGGCATCGCCATTTCCATGCAAAATACTCATGACAACTCCTGTGTGGTTACAGCTGTAGTTCATGGTCCTTCAGACAAGGAAAGTTGCAGAATCCTCAGCGCTGACCTAACGAAAATCATAATTGAACATGAACGGGCAGACAAGGTGCCTGCTTGCATCATTAATTGCAGTGGTTGCTGCGGTTCTATTCGCCTGGAACATAACCCTCTTGTTTTTCATGAAGAAAGTGACGCTACACCAGCTGGAGAAGATATGGAAAGCATCATGCATATTCTTCCCAGGTTTTCTTTTTTCAAGAACATCGACAGCAAAAGCCTTAAAGATGTCCTTCGTTTTTTTAAAAAGAGAATATACAAAAAAGACGATATTATCATTCGCAAAGGTGATCCCGGTGGAAACTTTTTCATCATTGTGTCAGGAAAAGTTGAAATATTAAACGACGTTGGGATAACCATTTCATCACTTGGAGATGGTGAAGTCTTCGGTGAAATGAGTTTGATCTGTAACGAAGAGGTAGGTGCCACAGTACAGGCATACGAAACATCAGAACTACTTTATATAAATCACAAATTCTTCAGAAAAATACTGCAGAAATACCCCACCTTACAGCTTTATTTTACCAGGCTCATGGCCAAAAGGCTAACTGCATCCAACAAGATTCATTCAGAGGATTATGCCTCTGGTATGATAGGAAAACTTGAAGAAATCCCACCGGAAGCATTGTTTCAAACCCTTAACATTAACAGCAAGACGGGGATTCTTACCATCACCCAACTGCCAGGTGGAACTGCCCGTTTTTCTCTCCGTCATGGTGCATTGATAAAAGGTAGTTACAAAGGGAAAAATGGAGAAGATTCTTTTTACGATATTCTTAAGGAAAAAGAAGGCCGCTTCAAATTCACACCAGGACTCCCACCAGAAGATTTTGAAGTGGCAGAAATTGGATATTTCATGAAGTTACTCATGGAAGGCCTTAGAAGGATTGACGAACAAAAATCAAACGAAACAAACTAACATTTATTCACCAATATTCGCTGGTTTATTCATCACATAAGATGGCCCAAGCCTAAGACTACCACCAGTTTTATTATTATTTTTTATATAAATTTTGGACTAATTCAAACCAGTTTTTTTCTTCCAGGCGATACAAACCAGCTTCTTTTGCAAAAACAACAGCTTGTTCATACTCTTCCCGGGCAAGCACCCTGTTAATTTCATCATATTCATCAGCTCGAAAACAAGGTCTGTATTGATCCATTATGTTTATGTATGTTTCACGGGATATTTCACTGGCAATAAAACACACAATATCCTTGGTTTGCTGAAGTAATCCAGGCATTACCAGATGTCTGACCAAAAGACCTCTTTGACACAATCCCAGAGTATCAATTTCCAGATTACCAACCTGGCCAAACATCTCTTTGACGGCCTTAATCATTATTTCTGGATAATCTTTTACTTCTGTATACAAAGCAACAATATCTGGATTCCAAAACTTACAATCCGGCATGTAGATATCAATAATTCCCTGAAGTAACTTCAAGGAATGTACAGAGTCATAGCCACTACTGTTATAAACAATTGGCACCCGAAGACCCATTTCAATTGCAGAGGGCAAAGCGCTGATTATTTGAGGTATGACATGAGATGGTGTAACCAGGTTAATGTTATGACAACCCTGTTTTTGTAATCCTATCATTATCTCTGCCAACTCCTTGGCACTGACAACATCACCCATATACTGACAAGTATCTCCAAAATGGCTAATGTCAGAGTTCTGGCAAAAAACACAATGCAGATTACATCCTGAAAAAAAGATGGCCCCTGAACCACCCCTACCCACCAGAGATGATTCTTCACCAAAATGTGGGCCATAGCTTGCAACCAATGCCTTAGAACCAATCTGACAAGATCCGAGTTCTTCCATACTCCTGTCCACTCGACATGCACGAGGACATACGTTACATTGCTGCAACATCCTGTTTCCAGTTTCTATTCTTTTGTCCAGTTCACCGCTCTGATGCAAATTAAGGTAAAGAGGATCTTTTGTTGTATTTTCCATTGTGTTATCCCGGCTCTTTGAATACATTTCCAATATAAATGTGAATGAAAATATAAATCTGAGATGAGATTGCTCAAGACAATTTTTAAGGGTAGCTATTAAATAAATTCAGTATCAACTTTTTGCATACTTACTAAGCCTAGTACTGCTTCGCTATAAACAAACCAGTTAATTATTAAAGTAAGGTCACAAAAAATGTCTCGTTTCACTCAACTTTTTTCTTCATCTCTTGGTAAAAAATATATTATGGCCACAACCGGCCTACTACTTGGTTGTTTCCTATTAGTCCATGCTGCCGGAAACAGTTCCCTTTTTTGGGGCCGTGCTGCCTTTCTCAGCTATGCCGAACATCTTCACTCCCTGGGCCTACTTCTGACCTTGGCCGAACTGTCACTTTCATCTATTTTTCTGCTTCATATTTCAGTAGGTTTAATTCTCTTTCTGCAAAATAAATCAGCACGATCATCAAATTACGCTGTTCAAAATAATGCAGGTGCCCGTACTTGGGGCTCAAGAACCATGCCCTACACAGGACTCATCATACTTGCCTTTATAATTCTCCACCTGGTAAACTTTCATTTCACTAATCAAAACATCCTTATTGCTGATATTGTTGCAGAAGTTCTTAGTAAACCATTATTTTCCATACTTTATCTTATCGGCCTTTCAGCACTAGCACTTCACATCAGTCATGGATTCTGGTCACTTTTCCAAAGCTTTGGAATTAATCATCCCCTCTACAACAAGTTCATCATGAAAACCAGTCTTGCAGCCACAACTGCGCTTACACTTATTTTTTCCATAATAGTAATTTTATTGTTAACAAATAATCATATCCTGACTCCATAAATTGCAACTATACAGGTTATCATTTTTTCACTGATTCAATTAAATAATCAAAGCGAACAAGAAGAGCCCTTACCATGGTTGAGGCAAGGGACAAAGACGAATTTGGAAATTGCAGTAATGAAAGAGAAGGTGAAGCTACCAGCCCAAAGGTATTTCCATTCGTAATATTGCCCGGTTCAACAGAGAGTTTCTCTGGGCATCGTTAATCTCCGATCAATAGCTAATATTTTATAAATCATGAGACACCGACAACTAAGAGATCAAAAACGCCGCAACCCCAGGCTAATAGCCCTAATAACAGTGATCATTTCCCTACTGCTGTCTCTTTATATTTATTTTGCTCCCGAGAAAGGCATATACCATCAAAAAAAACTGCAAAAAAAAATCACAGAACTTGTTGATAAAAGCCAACACCTAGTAGATAAAAATCAACAACTAAGAAAAGAAATACAAAAACTTGAAAATAATGACGACTACATGGAAGAAATTGCCAGAAAAAAACACGGGCTTCTTAAAAAAAATGAAATGATCTTTGAATTCACTTCCGCTAAAAAGAAGAAATAGCTTTAAAATGACCATCAGTATTCAATTATCATGCGCCAGTTATTGAATCCTGATGGTCAAATAGGTTTAGGGAGACACACGGCCCCCGTTTATCAACCTCATTTAAAGGCAGAATTAGCTGAACAACCTGACGGAGAGCAACCTTGACCATTTATCCCCTTGGTACGAATACTTGATGCAGACATGTGTTTTTTAACATTAGAACTTTGACATTGTTTGCACTGAACATTTTGCTCTGACTTGACTGAAGTTGTTAACAACTCAAATTGTAAATTACAGTCAACGCATACATACTCATAAATAGGCATCACATACTCCTGGTATTCTGAAAAAGATTATTTTTTTAATTACAATAATAATCAGGAAAGGTTACATTGCAAAATATAAAAACCTGGCTATTACTGAATTGTATCCTGATTTGGCTTCATTGGAGTCCGAAAGAATATCCGCTCTTAATCGAACTACCACTGACAACATTTTCTATATTTTATCCTTTTAATCCATGAAGAACAACAGTAATTCCTCCTCCAACTTCCAAGCAGAGGACACGGCTTCTCTCATTCAAGACATCCGTAACCTTTTCTATTTCAGAAAAAAAATCGGCAGAATTTTTTACCCTGACTCCCCTGCTATAAATCATTTTCTAAGCAACCAATACTCACTTGACAATAACATTTCAAAAAAAGCAATTCTCTCCCGCCTTTCTCACGGTACACATAAAAGACACTCAGAAAAAAATGCCGGCAAAGTTCATATCGTCGAAAAAGACACAGGATCTCAAAGAATAAAACAATTAGAACTGATTCAAAATGAGATCAATTCCTGTTCACTCTGCAGTCTTGTAAAAAATCGACATGGAATAATCTCTGGTTTGGGTACGGTGAATGCAAAGCTCATGATTATTGGAGACTGGTCAGTACAGGTTAATGAATTCAACCCAGAACTCCAGTTTGGCAAACAGGAAGATGAAATGTTATGGAACATGATAAAGGCAATTGGCCTTGAGAAACAAGATGTTTATGTAAGCAACTGTATTAAATGTTGTCCCAAAAACAATATCATACCGGACAATAAAAGTGAGCAATGCTGTCATACCTATATTGAAAGGGAAATAGCGGCTGTCAACCCTAAAATAATTTGTGCCATGGGAGACGCTGCTACTCGGTTGCTGATTGCTTCCACGCTTCCCTTTATCAGAATTAGAGGCAGACTTCATCCCCTGAAGTCAAATTCTAGTTCATCTATTAAAATAATGCCTACTTATCACCCCAGGTTTCTGTTAGAACACCCGGAAATGAAAAAAACTGCATGGATAGACTTGCAGACAGTGCAAAAAACACTTAAAACGGCCACCTGAAAACATACTTCAAAAAAATATATACTACCAGGGAGACATTCATGGCAGACTCTTCACAAGGCGTTAGCAAACAAACTCTAATTATCAGCATAGCAGCCTCATTGCTGATTGGGTTTCTCAGCGGCATCATATTCAGTGACAAGCAGGGTCCAGGACCTGCATCAACGCAAGTAGCAACACCTCAGCAGGCACCTGACAACTCCCAGGCTATAGCATCACTTGAATTTGAAACTGCGCAAAACCCCGACAACGGTCAAGCTTGGACCCGGCTAGGTCATGCCTATTTCGATTCCGAACAATTTGCAAAAGCGATAATGGCTTATAACAAATCCCTGGAGTTCATACCGGGAGCTACCAATGTCATGACGGATCTTGGAGTTATGTACAGACGAAACAATCAGCCGGAAAAAGCCATTGAAACATTTATTAAAGTGCTGGAAATTGATCCTCGTTTTGAGCAAGCCCTGTTTAACAGCGGCGTTGTTTATTTTTACGATATCAAAAATTATGACCTGGCATTTAACTCCTGGAAGACATTGGTCCAAATTAACCCTAATGCCACCACTCCATCGGGATCACTGGTTTCTGACCTGATCACTCAACTGCAAAACCAGGTAAAATAACACATAATTCCAACATAACTGCTTATTTCTCAAATTGCCTAAATTGACTGGGTCATTAATTGACCCGGTCTGTGGCAAATACAAAACATTATTTTACTTTAACAAGGTACTGTTTTTTATAAAATCAAAGGGTTATTCTCCCCATTTTTCACAGTTAAGAGCATTTATTTGCCATGGCAGGTCATATTAACACCAATATTTAGCCAAAAATAAATAGCATAAAATGCCATGAACTAAATCAAACAAGTGCCTTATCTCAAATTTCCACATTTTTCACTCTTGACAGTGGATATTAAGAATAATATACTTAAAAATTCTATTCTCAATATATTATTAGTCTAATCAATTTAGCCGTAAGGCTATTATAGAAACCGACCGTCAAACCGAAGGAAGGAATACTCGATGAAAAAGATGACAGGTGCCCAAGCGTTCATTCGTTGCCTGAAGGAAGAAAACGTTAAGACCATATTTGGTTTTCCAGGTGGAGCAGTAATCGATCTCTATGACGAACTGCTTGATTCAGACATAGAACATGTTCTTGTCCGTCACGAACAGGGAGCTGTCCATGCTGCTGATGGATATGCTCGAGCTAGCGGTGAAGTCGGGGTAGCCTTGTTAACTTCCGGTCCTGGAGCGACTAACGGCGTAACAGGAATTGCCACAGCTTATCTTGACTCCATTCCTCTGGTAGTATTCACCGGACAGGTTCCAAGAGCTTTAATCGGCAACGATGCATTTCAAGAAGTTGATATTGTTGGGATTACCAGACCTTGCACAAAACATAATTATCTTGTCAATGATCCAGAAGATCTTGTACCCACCATTAGGGAAGCATTTCATATTGCTGCATCGGGCCGCCCAGGACCAGTATTAATAGACTTACCTAAAGATGTTGTTGTTTCAACAATACAGTTTCCCAAAAAGAAAACTATCAATATGCAGACATACCAACCAAACCTGGAACCGCATCCAGGACAGGTTGAAAAAGCCTGCAAAGCTATACTCAAAGCAAAAAAACCTGTTCTATATATAGGTGGAGGAGTTATACTCTCTGACTCTGCCAAAGATCTGACAAAACTGGCACACAAACTCAACATACCAGTAACACAAACGTTGATGGGCCTTGGCGGCTTCCCGGGAACTGATCCACTCTCACTCGGAATGCTTGGTATGCACGGCAGTTACGCTGCAAACATGGCAGTTGCCAAAAGTGATATGCTCATTGCTGTGGGATCTCGCTTTGATGACCGTGTAACTGGACGAGTTGATGCATTTGCCCCTCATGCCAAAATCATTCACATTGATATTGATCCAACCTCTATCAGTAAAAACGTAGAAGTTGATATACCTATCGTTGCTGATTGCAAGCATGCCTTAAAAGCAATGAACAAATGGCTTGACAATTATAAAGATTTTGACAAAAAAGCCTCTGCTGAAAAACATAAACCCTGGATTGACCAGGTTGATGAATGGCAGGCAAAACATCCTCTTAGCTATATAGAAGAAGGTGAGATCATCAAACCCCAATTTGTTGTTCAAAAATTAAATGAACTCACTGGCGGGGATGCAATTATCACTACTGAAGTAGGCCAAAACCAGATGTGGGCTGCTCAGTTCTACAAGTTCAACAAGCCAAGACGTCTCCTTACCTCTGGCGGACTGGGAACTATGGGTTATGGACTACCAGCTGCAATTGGTGCTAAAAAAGCCTTTCCTGATGCCACTGTTATAGACATAGCAGGTGACGGATCCATACAGATGAACATCCAGGAATTAGCAACTGCTAAACAATGGGGTACACCTGTTAAAGTAGCCATCTTAAACAACAATTATCTGGGTATGGTTCGCCAGTGGCAGGAACTCTTTTACAATAAACGTTACTCAGCCACTCCAATGGAAGTCACACCTGATTTTGTCAAGCTTGCTGAAGCTTATGGAGCAGTTGGCCTTCGAGCTAATACCAAAAGCGAGGTTGAACCTGTTATCAAAGAGGCACTTGCAACTGACAATCTCGTTGTAATGGACTTTGCCATTAACCGTGAAGAAGGTGTTTTCCCTATGGTACCAGCAGGAAAAGCAACCACTGAAATGCTGCTCGTTTAACAACTTGTTACACAAATTTTCCAGGCTGCTTTAATCGGCAGCCTGTATTACAAGATACTTCAGCCCATACAGGATCAAATCTATGAAACATACACTTTCTGTTTTACTTCAAAACAAACCTGGCGCACTTTCCAGGGTTACCGGCCTCTTCAGCGGTCGCGGGTTTAACATTGAGAGCCTATCCGTTGCAGAGACCCTTGATTCCAAGACCTCCTGCATGACCCTTGTGACACGGGGGGAAGATTCCATAATCGAACAAATCACAAAGCAGCTTCATAAACTTATTGATGTTATCAAGGTAACAGATATTTCTGAAGGTGAATTTGTTGAAAGAGAAATGGTCCTAATCAGAGTAAAAGCAGAAACCAACACCAGAGCAGAAGTTCTTCGGGTGATCGATATTTTCCGGGGTAAGGTTGTTGATGTGAGTCCTAACTCTTATGTTGTTGAAATTACTGGATCAGAGAAAAAAGTTAAAGCAGTGATTGACATACTCCGCCCCATAGGCATTAAAGAAATCATTCGCACTGGTGTTATTGCTACTGCCAGAAGCCCGAAATAACACTTTTTCAATCGCCTTTTAATCCAACATTGACACAAGTAAAGGCACAACCTCGATTGTGCCTTTATTCTCCACATCAATGTAAACTCCTAATAAATCCAAGAATATCTTATATATGAAAACATCCAGAATCCCCATTGCAAGAGAAGGTTACCCATTTATTGTTTTTAGCGGATTCTCTGCTTTTATTCTTGGTGTACTAGGGTATGAATATCCATCCTTGATATGTTTGTCTCTAACAGCCTTTGTACTTTATTTTTTCAGAGATCCCTGTAGACCGGCCTCATATGACGAGAACTGTATCATTTCCCCTGCTGATGGAAAAATTATTCTAATTGAAGAAATATTTGATGATCGTTTTATAAAAAATGATGTCTTTAAAATTTCAATTTTCATGAATGTATTCAACGTTCATGTAAATCGTATCCCTTTTAGCGGCACCGTAAAAGAGATACTTTTCAAACCTGGTCAATTCTACTCTGCAGACAAAAACAAGGCTGCCCTGCATAATGAATATTGTGCCCTTACGATTCAGACTGAAAACAACTACAAGTACAGCGTTGTTCAAATGGCAGGACTCATTGCCAGAAGAATCGTCTGCTGGGCAGAGAAAAAAGATTCCGTAAAAACAGGTCAACGATTTGGGCTTATCCGCTTCGGCTCCAGAGTCGACTTATATCTTCCCAAAAATCTTGACCTTCAAATTACAATAGGCCAAAAAGTCATAGCAGGACAGACTATTATCGGCAATTTCCAACAAAGTGACGAACTAATCAAATAGTCTAACCTTCTTGTTTCAATTTCCACTGTTCACGACTTTATGAGATACCGGATTTCTATTTTTAGCTCATACTGAAAAATGATTCAAAATCATAATTAACTGTAAATTGAAATTGCCAGGCAACAGTTTAACTAGTAATTGCACCAATGTTCCTTTATAGTAATAAAAAACATCATCAATAATTTAATACTTTCTGAAGTGAGTAGTCCAATGAATGTGCCTTCTTCCTCAAAGATGTACCCTCTGCCCTGTATGTTGACATGCACCAGCCTCTTCAGCGGATTCTACTCCATTATAGCTTCAATCAATGGGAATTATTACATTGCTGCCATCGCCATATTGATCGCAGCTGTATTTGATGGCCTTGATGGTAGAGTTGCCAGAATGACCGGATCAACCAGTAAGTTCGGCATGGAACTTGATTCACTTTGTGATATGATATCATTTGGCATGGCTCCTGCCCTGCTTGCATATCATTGGGCACTAATCCCCTGGGGAAGATATGGCTGGCTTGCTGCTTTTTTGTATGTGGCCACAACCGCATTAAGACTTGCAAGATTTAACTCTACAGATGAATCTGAATCAAGTTCAGGACATGATTTCGCTGGGTTACCTTGTCCTGCAGCTGCTGTAATGATCGTTACAACTGTTATGTTTAGTAGATTTCTCGGAGCAACCGATGAAGTTAAACATATCTCTATCCTGCTCCTTGTTTATATTCTCTCTTACTTGATGGTCAGTACTCATAAGTATCTCAGTTTCAAACAATCAGATATATGGAAAGGAAAAACCTTCCAGATGATGGTTTTCATGGTCCTTTTCCTCATCCTTCTTGCAACCGAACCACCTGTTACATTCTTTATAGTTTCCATTGTCTATGTATTATCGGGACCATTTTTAGGTTTATATCGTTTGTTAAGTAAATCTAAGAATAAGGTCAGTGAAGAAAAGACATTGTCATAAACCTGCTCAAATAACAGTAAATACAGCTAACTTTATCTGTAAGACAAAAGCAATTGCGTATAACAGGTGGAACAGGTTGTGGTTTAAAACTCACTGGCCCCAAAAAACAACACAGTAAACTGATCCGCCCTACCAGTGACCGTGTCAGAGAATCACTGTTTAGTATACTGGGTTCAAGAATTATCAACTCCTCAGTGCTAGACCTTTTTGCTGGAACCGGAGCGCTAGGTATTGAAAGTCTCAGTCGGGGTGCATCCAAAGCAATCTTTGCTGATCATTACACACCCTCCCTTGAACTTATTCGAAAAAACTTACATCATAGCTTTAAAGAAAAAGACACAGTCATACTGAAACTCAGAGCTGATAAACAAACAGCAATTAAGAAAATTTCAACTTCAGCTGCGAACCATCTTCCTTTCGACATTATTTTCCTCGATCCCCCTTACGAACAAAATCTGGCAAAACACTCTTTGATAATGCTTGAAAATACTAACCTTTTAGCTCAAACTGGCTGTATTGTTGTTGAAGAGAGAGCCCACGTAAAATTACCTGATAAAGAAGGAAGGCTTGTCCTTACTGAACAACGAAAATATGGTGAAACTGGTATCTGGATTTATACATGCTTGTAAGGTATCTTGAAAAATTTAGTTTTTTGTTCAAGATCAAGGCATCCATAAAATATTAACGCAGGCATATAGTTAATATTCCGTAGATATTATTTTAGCAGAACACTAAGATTGAGACAAAGATATTTTTTCAAGGTACCCTGTAATCTTTTTATACGATTAAAATCCTGTTCTGTGAAAACAACTCAGCCCCCATGCCATACTCTTATTATTCCTAAAACCATGAAACCCATAACTTGATCAATAGCAACAAACTGCATAGAATACAAATTTCACAGACTGCTTCCTCTTTATAAGTCTTAAAAAATGATTTATAATTTCTTTTTGCTATAGGATATATTCTAATTAACCCACATGGCTTGACCATGTATTTTACCCTAGTACGAGCAAAGCATGAAATGAGCAAAAGGTATTTATTATCTAATAAAATCTAAAAAACATAACATTTATCAAAGTCATGAAAAAACCATCAATTGCTATATATCCTGGAACATTTGATCCCATCACCAACGGACACATTGATATTATCAAAAGGGCACAACGACTTTTTGACAAAATAATCATCGCAATTGCTCTTAACCCAGCCAAAAAACCTCTTTTTTCACTGGAAGAACGCATAGAAATGATTAATAAATGCTTCAAAAATAAAAAAAAGATTGAAATTGATATGACAGACGGCCTAATCGTTGATTACGCGCTGAAAAAAGATGCTTGTGCAATTGTCCGCGGTTTACGAGCGGTCTCTGACTTTGACTATGAATTCCAGCTTGCCCTGATGAATAAAAAACTTCAACGCAATGTTGACACTGTGTTTTTAATGACCGGCTTACGTTGGATTTATATCAGTTCAAGCATCATCAAGGATGCGGCAAGGCATAATGGTGATATCAGTGGAGTAGTGCCCAAACATGTACAAATTGCTCTTCATAAAAAATTCAATTGATTCACAATGACTAATCCTTCTGACAATAACCGCCGCAACTTCATAAATAAAAGCCTACTTTGGAGCACTGGTATCCTTACCACAGTAATTAGCTATCCACTTTTTCAGTTTACCAGCCATACTGTCAAGCCCAAGCCTCGCCCTATTGAAATCAAAACGCCTCTTAAAGCTGAAGGGTATTACATCCATCATGATTTCATTCTATTTACAGACAATGGAGAACCAAAAGCATACTCCCGAATATGCACACATCTAGGATGCAGAGTAACATACCGTGAAGAGCTCAAAATAATCGAATGTCCTTGCCATCAAAGCAAATTCACTCCCCAAGGAATTAGAATAGCTGGTCCAGCAAAGCGCGGACTTGTCTCCTTACCAGTTGAGACGAAACTTGATAATGAAGGTGATATTACTGGATATGTCGTTGTTTTATAGTGTTTAAATAATATATATTTACCTGCTGTGGTAATTCAAGATAACCCAAATGCCCTGCATGCCATTAATTACCTCAAATCAATATGACAGCTACACAACTACTTGAAAATAATAAATGGGGAGGACAGGCGCTGATCAGCCTGTTTCTGTCTACTCTTTCAGGAATTGTACTTGCATGGCAATACAATTCGGCAGAACCATTCTATTCCACAGCTACGATTGAATTGTCTGTGCCATTTGGTTCTTTCTGGCGGAGTCTCCATTATTATTCAAGTCAGGCTTTTTTCCTTCTATTACTTTGCCATTTGATAGTAATTATATGGCAAAATAAACATTCTTTTCCACGTTCTTCATGGATTCGGCTGAATTTAAGCATTCCAGTAGCACTGCTGCTTCTCTTCACCGGCTATATACTTCGCGGAGATGCAACAGGCGAAGCTGCTGGAGCAATTGCTGAAAATATCACCCTTTCAATCCCAATTATTGGCCAAAAGCTCAATGATCTACTTTTTGCAATTAACAGTAATGGCCTCAAAAAAGTTTACGCAAATCACCTGATCTCCCTGATGGTTCTCGGCGGATATTGTATCTGGCCACACCTGCGCCGCTATACAGCAAAATGGCAAGACCATCTGCTGCTCATTCTCATAACAACTTTGCTTTCCATTCTGGCTAGCGCCCCCATAGAACCTGACCATTTAGGTATCACTCATATCAGTGGCCCCTGGTTCTTTTTAGGATTACAAGTACTTCTTCGATACCTACCCATCTTTTGGGCTGGCGTTTTTTTCCCCGCAATTATAATCATAGCAATCCTCATTTTACCTAATCAGAAAAATAACAGAGGCTATTTGCTTATTGGAATATTTTCCTGGTTAATTCTCTATACAATTCTATCTTTATTCTTTTTTGTATAGATTTGTAAAAAAATTTGATTATTATATATGGCATTAACCAAGCCATATAACGAAATCAATAGAAACTAATTATATTGAGGGAAAACGTTGCACGAGGTATGGGCACTTGACGAATTTGTACATTTGGAATTCGCCTCGAAAAGCACCACTGATTGTATATGGTTACGAGGCAAACGTTTTTGATGTGGTAAATATATCTCGATCATTAAACAAACAAAATAATGACGACCAATGAAGCTCAACTTATTAAAGTTGCATAGAGATTAATTTTTTTTCTACAACAATCAAGAGATAGAGTGACTTGATAAATAAGATGGAAAAAATAAAAAAATCTTTGTTACGATTTAAGAGGTTTTTATTATATTTACACACAGTATCCCATCAGGATATCCTCATGAAGGAAGTAATTGCCGCAAATCATCTATAACATAATCTGCCTTGATTCCTGCAACCCTTTCATCCTTTTTACGAAGTCGCAAAGAACGCTTATCACCGGCAAAAAGTACAGTTTTCCAACCAACTTTTTTCGCAGGCATGATATCTTTAAGCATATCGTTGCCAACATAAAGAATATCTTTTGATGAAATACCCTTACTTTTTATACGTTCATTGAGTGCATCAAAAAGAACATTGGAAGGCTTCCCTCTACCTTCCAAATAAGACCAGAAACACAAACTGGGATCAAAACCTAAATCTTTAACCGCAGTGCCTGTCAATGCTTGAAAAGTGTAGAGAGTATAAAATTGAGCATTTGATAAAATTCCGGTTAATACATTGTGCATGCGAAGACTTTCTAATATCTCCATAAGAGCTGGCATTGGCCAGACAGGATTTGTTAGACATTCATAAACCACTATTGCGGAGAGCACTTGTTTTAAATTTGCTGCCAACTTTAACTTGTACAAAACAGTATGCCAGATTTTAACAATATCAATCTCGGGATAAACTTCTCCCAACCTACTCTTCTTTTGCTGTACCCTCTGAATTTCCTGTTTTATCAGTTCGGTTCCATTTACCTTGAACCTATTGCTTGAATCAATAATTTTTGCGATCCTCAATGATTTGTGAAAAGCATGCTCACTTGATTCAGCACTATCGTGACCGATATCTCCTGCGGCAGAGATAAACATGGTGCCATAGACATCAAACACAATAACTTTTGCTACAAAATCCAGAACCTTTACCCGATGTCCAGTTGCAATCGGAATCTGAGGAGAATTACCCTCCCGCAACAAGGAGACAATTGTTTTTTGTAAATCATTTGATAAATGAAAATTACTATCCATATGCAACTCTCATGATAAATATTCTGCAACCATAAGCCAAAAGGAAAGTGTCTGCTAGAGACCTTCAATCCACCTTTAAAAGATTTAATCGTTCAGGTTGTAGAAAAAGATCCAGAAGAACATTACCGTCAAGATAATCCAATGAACTCTGCGGGCAAGACAGTAACTTTTTATATGTACCAATCAACCTTTCACCATATCCTTTTAGGCTGTATTGACTTAAGAGAATTTGTTTATTAATTTCAATGTCTTTCTTTGAATCCATTATACAGGGAAGTTTTTGTGGATTTAATGCTGATCTTTCTCCGGGATGTTGTACAATCCTCCTGATAACCAACTCTTGCATTTCTTCATCAAGACAACCAAAATCAACCATTTCATCCTTAATCCAGGCATGAACAAGACGATCACGGGAATCATTTTCAGGTTCCCTGCCATAAGCATCCAGGCTTCTGACATACCCTGCCCAGGCCTTATTCATAGCACGTCCACCACCCAACCAATGAACGGGAACATTAAGACGATTATACAACTTAGATAACCTGATACCTTCATCTCTGAATTCTGTGGTTATTTCAGGGAGGTCTCTACCGCAAACAGCGCGATTCACTAACCATGGCTCCAGAAAGGCCAAACCAAATCCTTCTCCGATACTGGTAGTCATCAAACCTTTTGCTTTTTTTAACAGTTGAATAAAACTCAACCCGGTTTTATTTCCCAGCTCAAATTCAACTGGCAATGATAATTCTGCTGATAGTTTTTGCCAGGCTTCATAGCGAGGCCTTTCTTTTGGATTTTGTGGCCCAAGAGTCGTCGCATAGACCCTATCCTCTGGTGATAATGCTGCCCAAAGAAGAAATTCACCTATATTTTTCCTTCGTATAGCTCTGGTGGGATATAACCAAAGAGGTATTCCACCAACCGGAATTTCCATTTCAAGCACAGCAGAGTTGGCAATACGTACAGGATTTGGCAATCGATGCAAACAAGATTGTTCAACACCAGCCATCATTAAGAAATCATAATCCCTGCCATTTATTACACCGTAATGAATATGGCTGGCCAAAGGATATAATTTTTTATACATATCAAGATGCTTCCCAGAAGCAATCTTTTCCAGCATTCGATAATAATTATTAGGCCGTCCATCTTCTGCAAAATCATGAAGATGAAAAAGCAAATGATGTCCTTTCTCAGCCAAAATCGTCAAAGATCCTGGCAAAACCATATTCTTTCCCAGAGAATGGTTATGAACATGCCAAATATCAGGTGGTCCACCTAAAGCCAACTCAGCCTCTTTTTCCATTTCCAGGGCTAGCTGTTTTTCTGTGATATTGGGGCGATCCAGTTCATATTGCAAACCGGGTATAACACGATATTCTCCAGACCACCATGGCTCTGGCTCCTGTCCGGAAAGTACAACCAGTGAGACATCATGACCTTTCAAAGCCTTAAATGAATTCTCAATAATGCGGGTCACCCCACCTGATTGTAAATGATAATGAACTACTGCAATTCGCATAGTTTTAACGGATATATTTTTCCAGATAAGATTGAATCTCAATCATAGGAGGACGTTCCTCTTCATAAATTTCATGGATAACCTGTTCATACACATTCTCCTGAGCAAGAAACTGTCGTAAGTTTGCTGTTAAATCTGGTAAGTCCTGACACAAACCCAACATCTTAAGGCGTTTAAGAAAAGTTCGTAAAATACCAAAAGACATTTTACCCAGATCACGGGTTGATTGATGCCGATGAACTCTCTGGTCAAGGTCTGTCTGAGCAAAAGCCTCGAGACCCCATCGAGAATAAACATCAATCAGATGTGAAGTTTCGACGCCATAGCCTACAGGAAAAGGTATTTGCTCCAGGATTTCACGACGAACAGCATATTCTCCTGATAATGGTTGAATTATAGCTGTTAATTCAGGAAAAAATAATGAAAAAAGTGGCCGTACTAAAATTTCAGTGACTCGCCCTCCTCCAGAAGGACGTATTTCATGTGATAATGCCAAAGGACGATCGTAAAAAGCTTTTACATATTTAATTTTTGATTGATATATCAGTGGTGCAACAAGACCATAGACAAACCGGGGATGAATATTTTTGATATCAGCATCAACATAAACTATAATATCACCTTTGAGTTGAAAGATTGATTTCCAAAGATTCTCTCCTTTCCCTCTTTTAAAACCCATTTCCGGCAGGATATCTGCAGAGAGATACACATCTGCACCAAAGGCAGCAGCTACCTCCAAGGTACGATCTGTTGACCCTGAATCGACAACAGCTATTTCATCAATAAGGGGGTATCTATCTTGCAGTTCAGATTTAAAAAGAATTATCTCTTTTCCAATGGTCGCTTCTTCGTTCAAAGTTGGGATACATAAAGAAATAACGAGTTCTTTTTTTTCTTTTTCTTCTATCAGACGCAATAAGTCCCAAAACTGACTGTGATGAAAGGTGTTTGACTTCAGCCAGTCATTAATATTTTCCAACGAAGCCCCCATCTATAATCATCAAAATACCAATAAGCTGCGCTATTCCTTTCATAATTGGTTCAATCTCAACATATTCGTCAGGATAGTTAATATTTTCCCCATTAGTCATACCTACACACAACGCAGGCACAGAATGTTCCACATAACCAGAAATAACTGCGGAATAAGAATTCTGTTGCGGCTCTACCCCTAACATTGCCATTATCTTTCTTGTGTTTTTAATAAAAGGATGGTGCGAGTCAAGCCCTCCTGATACAGTTGCCGCAATCTCATCTCTATAAAGAGATATTCCAACCTGTTGAGACATTTCGTCAAGTATCCCATCGACCTTTGTAGCAATATCTTTCACCGTTTCATCACGATCACTACGGATCTGAAACCTCAGTTTTGCATTCCGAGCAGGAATTTTATAAGAGGCGCCTCCATTAATAGCTCCAAACACAAGTGCGGTATTATCATCATTTGGAAAATCAAAGTCATGAAGCCTTGAAATAACTTTTGACAGCACATCTATTGCACCGGTATTACTTACTTTTGTATCTACATGACAGGAAACAACTACCCCCTGAGATGCCATTGAGCGATACTGTAGCCTCCCCAAAGCGGACCCTTCAACACTTATTGCATTGGAAATCTTACGCTTTGAATTTTCGAGAAAAAAACGTAAGCCACCGTGATTACCATGATCAAGACTTGCAGTAGCAGCCATGAAAAGTAAATCATTTCGCGTGGGGATGCCAAGTCCTTCAAGAATCGTCGGTAGTGTAGCCAATACAGCTAACCCGAGGCTGTTATCAGCCACTCCAGGACCATGAATTATACCAGAATCTACTCTAAAATCATGAATATGACTGGCAGGGAACGGGGTATCTGCATGAGCAATCAGCAAAGTTGTATTTTTCCCTTCTATACCTGGAAATATTCCTACACCATTTCCCATTTCATCTGTTGAACAGCTATGCAGTCCACACTCAGTAAATCTCTGCCTAACAAATGCTACCCTTTCTTGCTCTCCAAAAACAGGTGCTGGAATTTCACCTATCATTAGTAAATTTGCTAACAAAAGTTCTCTGTATTGATCAACCTTTTCAGGCAGCTGACGAATATGAGCAAATATCTTATCAAGATGGTTTTTTTTGCTCATTGAATCTCCAACGTATTATGATAACGCATTAAAACTATAATCAATATTTTTAGCTGAACCTTTAGGGGGCTTCAGCTACTAACAAACTCGTAAAATGTCTCTCATCACTTAACTCATGATATTATATTTTATAAACAATTAAATAATCAGATACGCCCATAATCATCTTCAAATCTCTCTATATCATCCTCGCCAAAATAATCCCCCAACTGTACTTCAATAAAGACCATAACCTCAGAAGAACGATTTCTTACCCGATGAATGGCACCTCTTGGGATATCTACAGCCTCGCCGGTATTAATTTCAAAATCATTTTTATCAAGTGTTACACTTGCACAACCACTAATAACCACCCAATGTTCCCGTCTTTTTTTGTGACGTTGCAATGACAATCTTTGCCCAGGTAACACAGTTATTTTTTTAACCTTATGATCAACTTCATCTGCTAAAATAACAAAGTTGCCCCATGGGCGATATTCTGTTTCTCTGACAAAATTTTCCTTCTTTCTATACCCCATAATCTCACCGGATATAATATTGCCTCTCAAGAACCTGTTTTATCCACCACCAACCAGTAATATTGATACGGACTAAAACCAATCTGGTCAGAAACAATCTCATTAGTAATAAGGTCCAAAACTCTAATGCTATTCGTAGATGCTAATCCCAAATCATTCAAAAATATTTTTTGCTTTTTATCACTTATGTTATAAATACAATAAACTAACTCGCCATTACTACCTCCACGAACCAATCCAAAAAAACTGTCTGGCAAATCTAATATTTCTTGTGATGTATCAGGATGAAATGCAACAATCTGCTGCCTGATTTGCAAAAGAGACACATATCGGTGAAAAACAACCGCCATCACACTCTCTTTTTCCGACAGTTTTCGTCTTAATTCTTCATCATCCCATCTTGATCTATTAATAGTTCGATTTTGATGGCTATTTTCAACCCCCTGAATATTATTCGCTGTTGCTGTTAAGCTATGAAAATATATTGCAGGCAGACCTTGTAAGCTAAGCATGATAGCCTGAGAACAAAGAAAACGGTTAATCTGCATATCCACATCATCTAACTTTTTGGGATTTTGCAAAGCATCAAAATAAGTAATATTTAATTCATATGGCTGCTCTCCGCCTAGAGTCGCTCTTCTAGAAACAAGACCTCCACAATTTTCAATTATTTCAACGAGATGATCAATTTCATCAACAGACAGTAAACCCTCAAGAGGACGTATACCTATGCCATCATGAGAAGCAGTAAAATTAAGATAAGTGCACCCATTAGGAGGTAATTCTAGATTTTGAGCCCAACTTCGTAAATGATTCGCTGATCCACTATGTAAAGTATGTAAGAGCAATGGTGGCAAACTAAATTGATAGACAAGATGTGCCTCATCTCCAAAACCAAAATAACTGATATTTTCTTGATGTGGCACATTGGTTTCTGTAAGTAAAATTGTTCCAGGAGCAACATTATCAACGATAACCCTGAGTAATTTTACTATATCATGAGCCTGAGAGAGGTTGATACAACTGGTCCCCACTTTTTTCCAGATGTAAGCAATGGCATCCAGTCTGATGATACGGGCACCTTTGGCAATATAACCGAGCAATATATCAACCATTTCAAAAAGCAAGTCAGTGTTGGCAAAATTTAAATCCACTTGGTCTGAACTAAATGTCGTCCAGACAAATCGTTTACCATGTACAGTATAGGCTTTTGACAATAGAGGACTCGTTCGTGGACGAACAACCTGAGACAAATCAGTACCTGGATCGATTTCTATAAAATAATTCCTGGCTGGTGCTACCTGACCTAAGTACTCATGATACCAACTTGATTTACAGGAAACATGATTAAGAACCAAATCAAACATGAGACTGAAATTCTCTGAGAACTGCTCAATATCATCCCAGGAACCGAGATCTAAATCGACTTGACGATAATCAATTACAGAAAAGCCTTCATCTGAAGAATAAGGAAAAAATGGAAGAATATGAATATATGATAAAGAGGTGGATAAATACTCATCTAGAAACCGTTTAAGAGTAATTAAAGGATTTTCATTATCCTTAACAACCATATCGCCATAGGTGATAAGAATGCTACTTTTCTCATCCCATTTAGGTTGAGTTTTCCTATCACATTGATTTCTTAAACAGTCATAACGACTAACTATTAATGCCATGCGCTCAAGAAGACGCTCGATATTTTCTTCGGGATATAACCGTTCAAGCAGCGGCTGTAATCTTTCCCTGAAACTACTGATCAATCTCCACATAACATTTGCTCTACTAAAGATTTACATTTGATTTTTGATATTACTCATTAAAGATTGAAGCCCGTATCGCAAAATAGGATAACTGTAGTATCGTTTTGCCTGCTCATAATTATGGTCAACCATCTGGTTTCGATACTCGGTATTCTCCAGTATTTTCTTTGTTTCTTCAACAATAGACTTACTTATAAATCCCCGCATTACAGGAACATCAAATTTTTTCGGTTCAATATCTCTTACCCAGACAGGGTAACGATTAACAATGACAGGAATTTTAAAATAAAACGCTTCCAATAAAGCATTACCAAACCCTTCATAAAGACTTGGATACATTACCAGATCAGCATGAGGATAGAGATCATGGAGAACATAAATCTTTTCTCCCTCGCTGTTAATATACCTTCGATCACCGATGCGATGACCAATAAAACGAACATCAACACCTTCAAACTGAGCAAGCTCAACAATTTGATCAGGGTAATCACTCCCTTCATCACCTGCGGCATGAGATATTACTAGTTTATTTCGGGGGTCACCTAGTCGTTGCAGTAAGGAAATACTATGCTCTATTCCTTTGCGAGGAACAATTCTGGTAGGTTGGAGAATAAGTTTATCATCTGGTTCCAGCCCAATCTCTTCACGAATATTAGCACTGTAATCGTCATGAGTCATGGGTGGTTCATGGAAATTAAATACATTGGGAATCAGCATTGAAGAAATACCTTTGCGTAAAGCCAGCATTTCTTTAGCAGCCTGATTAATCACAACATGCTGAAGATTGATATCTCTAGGAGGAAAGGCCATATCGAGAAAATCAGGAACGCTGTTGACTTGAAAACGACTTCGTTCCCAATAAAAATCATGATGATGCGCAATTGCAGGTGTAACAGTTTCTGACAAAAATTCTGTAAGCGCCAGGCCTAGTGGTATATGCATTGGTATTGTCAATGCATTTTGAATTATCAGAAGTGATATATCAAATTGATCTACAAAATCATAGATCGTCCCCTTAAGATATTCTGCCAAATCATGAATACGCTTAGTAATCTTTGCAGAACGACTAGTTTTGCCCCAGATATGCGAATTAATCCACTCATTTTCCTGATGGCCAAAATAAGCTTCTGGTACACACATGGAGACACCAGGACTTCTATCTAAAACTCCACCATACCAGTGACTGACATGTTTATCTTGCCACAATACCTCAGCCCATTTAGCAGACTCTAAAGAGACTCCATCTGTTCCGGCAAATCGTGTTGAAATGAAACCTATTCGCTCAGGCATTAAAATCAATTTCTCTGAAAATTCTTGAGCTGCTGGCAACTACACCCTTGTCAATTTTCATTTAATTATCAACAATACATATTCAACCCAATTGAGCATTTATTCAAAATGAGTTATTATATTGTTATTTCCATGATATATGAACTTAAGACATACTGTCAAGTTAAGTTGTTTTATTATTCACTTAGCTTGTCTCAGATTCACCATTTAGTAAAATAATCCCTATTATGTACCCTGTAAAAAAAACCATAACTTCAATCGGAAAATGCAGATTATTCCCACTCATTATTGCCAGTGCTATCCTAGCATTTTTCTTGGTTGCCGTGCTTATTACCGGTATCACCTGGCTCACAACAAATTTGGTTTCATTTGAAAAACAATGGCTGGATCAATTGGTAAACTGGACAATTGGTATCCTCACTGGAATTGGGGGCTGGTTTATTTTACCTGTATTTACTGTACTTGTTGCAGGGGTATTTCAAGAAACAACGATTCAAAGAGTGGAACAGACATTTTATAAAAATAAATTGCGAAAAAATGAGCCCCAACTATGGCCTGATATCTTGCATGACATCAAGTTCACAACAAAGGCTTTATTACTGAATATACTTATTCTTCCCCTCTACTTTGTGGGAATTGGCCTACTCTGCTCAATCATGCTTAACAGTTACCTTCTGGGACGTGAATTTTTTGAAAGTGCGGCAGGACACCATCTTGGAAAACCAGCAGCAAGAAAACTAGGCAGTATGCATAAAAAAGCAATTTATGGAGGAGGATTCTTTATCACACTGATGACACTGACACCGATCTTAAATTTATTTGCACCTATTTTAGCTATTGTCTGGATGGTACATGTTTACCACAGTCCGGCTATCAACAATTCCCTTAATTCTTAAAGTTCAAAAGATGGAGCACTCAATCTAAAAAAATAATGTCCTTCAACATGCTTCAACATGCCCTCATCCTTATAAGCAAAGACGACAAACAGATTTTGCATACAATATAATAGCGACAATAACATCCAGGAAGAACTTTACACAAGTCCCGGATGTTCCTTTATTTCATCTTCAATCTTATCACTATCGGGAGCATTATAACGGATGATATTTTGAAGGTGATGAAGACTTTCCGGATCAATCCTAGTAAACTGGATGGAAATTAATTCCGCAGTATGCCGTATTATCTTCCCAAAAACCTTCACTTTAATACTACGGGTATCACGTTCCAAAGGAATCACTATTTTACACTCACTTTCATCCTCCACTTCTTCGGTAAGAGGAAACAGGCCACCACCCACACTGAGGTTATATATAGTTTTCAGTTCATAGGTCTTTTCATTAAACGTCAACTCTGCGGGCACATCAAAATTAATTCTACTGAACCTTCTTTTTTCGTCAGACACAACTTCCTCCATATTCAATATTTTGTAATAGTGACCTTCCTTCTCGTACTTTTCACAGAAGATTTTTTGGATTTACTTTCCAGCCTTCGTTCAAGAGATTTTCGAGATGGTTTGGTACGAACTCTCTTTTTGGGAATGATCGACGCTCTTATTATTAACGTCCTTAGCCTGAGAAGTGCCTCTTCCTTGTTTTTTTCCTGACTCTTATATTCCTGAGCCTTAATTATAATAATGCCATCTCTTGATATTCGACGATCGTGAAAATTCATCAGTTGCCCTTTGAAAGAATCAGGGAGAGATGAAGCCATTATGTTAAACCTTAAATGAATTGCTGTAGCAACCTTGTTGACGTTCTGACCACCAGACCCCTGTGAACGAATTGCGTGCATTTCAATTTCATTTAAATGAATTGTTACGTTTTTAGATATTTGAAGATTCAATTTACTTACTCAAAAATATTTTTATTAAGGACTTAGTTTTACGCCGTAAAAAAGTAACCCTACAAAGGCTTTGGTTTTTCAATTGCATAACCTTGAGCATAGTCCACCCCCAATTGACGCAATTGCTCCATAATTTCATCATTTTCAACAAATTCCGCTATAGTTTTCTTGTTCATAACATGGCCTATTTGATTTACAGATTCAACCATTGCCCTGTCAATTGGATCTTCAACCATATCTTTTACAAAGCTACCATCAATTTTCAAAAAATCAACATTGAGAGCTTTTAAATATCCAAATGAACTTAAACCACTGCCAAAATCATCCAGTGCCAATGAACAACCTATCTCAGTAACTTTATCGATAAACATTGAAGCTTTCGTCAAATTACTCACTGCTGCTGTCTCTGTAATTTCAAAACAAAACTTTTCAGGATTGACAAGATGTGTCTTGAAAGTTGATAAAACAAATTCAAGAAAACTCTCGTCACAAAGTGAGTGTCCAGAGATGTTTAAGGCGCATATATCATATCTTGCTAATACCGGGTTACCATTTTCATATGCTTTTACAAGCGTCTCAAACACCCACCTATCCAACAAAGTCATCAGTTGATATCGTTCTGCTGCAGGAATGAAAGAGGCAGGCGATATTATTTTATTGTTTTCATCCTTCATTCGAATCAAGAATTCACAATACCAACGAGGACATTTATCTTCAAAAACTGGCTTAACCGGCTGATAATACAGCAACAACCTGTTTTCCTCCAAGGCCTTGTTAATCTTATGGACCCATTGCATTTCACCATGCCACATTGCCATATACTTATCATCAGGTAAATAAACATGAACCCTATTGCGTCCTTCCTCTTTTGCCCTGTAACAAGCAGCATCTGCTGCACTCATAATTTCAGCCATATCATCAATTTCAGCAAGTATCGGAACCAAACCAATACTAACACCTACTGAAAAAATTCTTCCCTGCCAACCAAAACGATAATCATGTAATTCATTACATAATTTCTCTGCTACAATACGGGCATCAACAATTTTACAGCCACGGAGCAATATACCAAATTCATCTCCTCCCAATCTGGCTAAAGAATCATCCTCTCGAAGTATATTATGTAATCTTGTTGATACCTGTTTTAACAATTCATCTCCAGCAAGATGCCCACAAGTGTCGTTCACCACTTTAAATTGATCCAGATCAAGATACAGCAATACATGATTCTTTTTCTCAACACGAGCTGAATACAAGGCAAGTCCCAGTTGATTTTCAAATTCTCTTCTATTGACCAAGCCAGTCAAAGTATCGTGAGTTGCTTGATATGAGATCTTCCTGGTCATAACTCTTAAATCTGTCATATCATGGAAAACTATAACTCTCCCGATTTCCACACGATTATGCAGACGAATAGGTGAAACGATTATTTCTACAGAGTATTCTCGCAAACCAGCGCGATCAAACATTATCACCCCTGAAGATAAAAATCTATTTGCTCCAAGCTCCATAAAGGAATCCAAGACATTATGAATCAAAGAACCTGTGGTTTCATTAAATAACTTTAATACCAAATCTACATGTTTCCCACATGCCTCTTTGAGAGACCAACCAGTTTGTCTTTCTGCCACAGGATTGAGGTAATCAACCACACCGTTCATATCAGTTGACACCACACCATCACCTATTGATTCCAGGGTTACCTGGGCTCGCTTCTGGGATTCCAACAGAGCTGACTCAATTTCCATTTTATGATGCTGTCCAATTGCATGAGCAATCATCTCTGCCAAAGTTGACACGAAAATCTGCTCTTCAACAAACCACTTTCTAATTTCATTTTGTTGGAAAAAAAGAACTACTCCAATGGGAACGCCTCCAAACCTAAGAGATGCACCAATAGCAGAGCAAATATTTAGCCTTACAAAAAAATGATCTGCAAGCTTGATAATTGAACAGTTATCTGTAAGGTCATCAGCTATCAACAATGAATTCATTTCAACTGATTCAAAAAAACCGGGAAAATGGCTGCGAAATATTTTTAATGATGCCTTTGAAATTATATTTCCTGGAAATACGCTTACCGCTTCCATAAATTTTCCATCGTTACCAATCCGCCAGAGAACAGCATTGGGAATCTTTAATACTTCTGATGCTGTCTCCAACATATGAAAAACTATAGCTTCTATATCTCCTTGATGGTCTGCATCAAAACGGGTGATTCTTAATAATGCCTGTTGCTGCTCATGAAGTTTTACCTCCCTTTGAACATCAATCCTAGTTTGTAGTTGTTTATTACCGCTTATAGTTTTTTCATTGGTATTAGATGAAGATCGAACAAACTCCCTGTTTATACAATCAAGACTCAATGAATTAATAATACGGGAGTTTACATCTTTTGCTGTCTGAACAATTACAAGAATAAAAACTGTAAATAAGGTAACGATTAGATAATTTTCACTCTCTCCTAAAAACAACAGTGTAATGATTACAGGCATTGCGGCAAGCATCACATAAACTCTAAACTCGAACAAGCTGTGACAAAGTGTGCCAATTGCACGCACAGTAGTCCAACTAATCAACAAAAGAATAAATAACTGAAGAGATGGTTCTTCGACTGAAAAGAAAAAAAATCCAGTAGAGCCAAACAATACACCTGTAATCGCAGTGGTCCAAAAATAATGTTTTTCCCAAATTAATGTTTTTTCAATATCAGGTTTAATCGGTTTAAAAATCAGATAAAGGTATAAGCGACTCCCTACCACTGTAATACCAAATACTCCCCAAAACAGAAGACACAATCCAGGAACTTTCCCAAACAGTAAAAATATACTCAAAAGAATAGAGAGAACGGTGAATATTATTCCTGCAGGCATTTTCGCTAAAGCAAGATTCATTTGTTCCAATTTCAATTCAGAACTAAGAAAGGGCTTTGCATCCTGTTTCGAGTAGCTCGATTCCATTATAAAACTCAATATGTCAATTAGTGCTTCTTTCGCGGTTATCCCCAAAAATATCAGATAGGTAATAAAGGAATTTTTTTCAATTAAACAACTCTCTCATTCTATAAATAAAATATTTATTTTAAATAGTTACAACGTGACAGCACTATTGAAAATTAACGGGCCAAGGCAAAATTGGCAGTGTCCCACGAATGGAAAAGATGAAACCTATCTTGTATAAACTTGTTTAAAGGAGGATATAAAGAAATTTTATATTAAAGAATCTTTAATGTGAAACAAAAAAAGGCTTTGCATACAGACCAAAAAAATTGATCAATACATACAAAGCCTTATAAAATTTTGTTTATGGGCTAAGGTTATTAGAAACTTATCCCAATTGAGTTAACACGCCAGAAAGGCAAAGATTACAATTAAAAATCAACCATCGGCAGCATTTAGATGGAACATTACCATTTTAATGCAGCAAATGGAACGATGAGACATCATAAGTAAAAAAATTCATTACTTAGCCTCAACAATAAGCATACGAGTGACTATATCAGATAAGTTTTCAAACGCGTGAGAAGGATCAGCATATTGAACCATCCCTTTACCAGATTTAATCCGTACATCCACAGATGATCCACCTGGAAACATTAATAAACCATCAACGTCTGTCAACAGGTAGGCAGCAAAGGGGGGATGAGAGTGAAACAGATCTCTCTGACCGGGGTGCCATATTGCTTCAACTACGCGAAGATGCTCATTTTCCGCCATAATTCTATATACCTCTGGAGACATATCCGTTCCGAGTGGAGCAACATCCTTCAATGGCTCAATAGGAAATTCCACTTTCCGTTCAACCAAGATCATTTCACTTTTTTCATTCGAAGTATTCTCAATAGCATGAGCTTTGTCAGCAAGTCGGGCAATTGCTTTTCCTGCTTTCATATTCATCTTTGAAGTATTACCATCCGGATAATGTATACGGCCGTTAAAATCTGTCAAAAAGAAAGCTGCAAAAGGAGGATGTGAATGCATTTCATCTCTTTGCTCTGGCCCCCAGCTGGCATAAATAATACGAAGATAATCATTTTCAGCGATAACTTGATAATGATCTGGTGACACTTCTGCCGCTAAAGGATAATTCTCCAGTTCTACCTTTTTTTGTTCCGGTGGTGAACAGGCCGAGCCCAAAAATAGTATCAGAACAGCCAGTACAACATATTTACCTTGTACAAACATACTACCTCCTTATTATCTATCATCATCCATTGGACTTAATAATGATTTATTTGTTGTAAACAAACAAGACGCGCATTTGAAATTATCTGCCAATGAATTAATTGAATTATTTTTTCGTGAAAAAAAAACCGCTGATTTGCTACAATTCACTTGATACCAGAAATTATTTTTACAAAATACTTGAGAGAAGTCCTATTATCTCAAAATTGATAAATCTTACTATTACATCGATATAATTAAGAATAACACTCAATATTCTTCGAATATATATTCTTTCCTATATCCTAAAAGAACATTGACCCAACGTAAAGTGTTTTATTCCCCTGATTGATTACCAACGAAAACAAGTATCTCTATGCCCAGCATTTTACAATAATTAACTACAGAATAGAGCTGATTTACATTGTATATCAGCCGAGATGAGGACTTTAAATGTTTTAGGTTTCTAACAACATTGCCGGTTTAATATCAAGCAACGGGGTTCCATTTAAACAATCAAGTCCATTTACAAAGACCATATTGTTTTGAATTTCCTTAATTTGCAAGACAGCTACCCCTATCGGATTTGGCCTATTAGGAGAACGAATAGCGAAAGTACCTCTAAAATCACCGGTTTTTCTGGAATTTTGCTGAAGTTTCTCCCGATTAACAGTCTCGAACCAGTATAAAATCAAAATATTCATACCTGATTCCAAACCTAGCATCGCATCTGCAAACTCTTTTTTAATTACAATACAACATCGTGGCCCATCCAAATTGATATTTCGAGGACAGTGTTCAACCTCCGAATAAGGAGTCTCAATATGCCCAATAAATTTTAATGTTGCATCCATTTTCACAAACCACAGACTTTACAATCTTCGACGTTTTACGATATCAGAGCAAACAAGTTTCACATAAAAAAAAATCAAACTATCTCCTGAAGAAATGCCCCATACAACAAATATAATATATCGAAAAATACTATTATTTACCAAATACTGCTGCAACCCAGCCTTGAACCAATTCAATTGGACCACCAACTGAAATCATAGCACTAATGCAACTCAGTGCTGCCCACACTCCAACTAACACAGCTATTCCACTCATAAAAGAAACACTCAGTTTCCTTGTTTCATCCAGAACTTCACAACTGGCTGCAGCAACTTTTGTTTTATATTTCTCTTTTGCATACACATTATCCATCATTTAAAGACCTCTACAGCTTGAGTATTATTTAAATGTATAATACGACATATTGTAAAAATCGCTAGAACAAAACCCTCTGTTCGACCAAAGAAAACTGCTTCCACTGGAATTGTTTCAAGCTAATGTTCCATTTTTTCGTTTGTATCAGATATATTCAACCTGAAATTACATTGACTCCCCTTATCATGGAAGCTAGGTTTAAAATAGATACAAAGATTAATTTGAACAAGCATTACAAACTCCCAAAATCAACATCTACCTTTTCAATATGACAAAAATAAAGAGCGTGTTATCAGACCAAAAAATCCACAACTATCTTGCCTATAATAAAAGTCCTCAAGGCAAAATTATTCTTTTAACGGGCTGGATTACCCCCCCTCTTTTATTCATCTTAGCAGCAAATAACTTTTATCAGTCTTATTCAATAGCTCATCAGTTTGAGCTTAACTTCTCCGCTGTTATCTATTCCTGGCTAAACGGTATCAACATATACAGTACCTACCCGGGAAGCTATGTAAGCTCTGTCCAACAACTCGTTAGCGGCCTTCTCAACATAGCCATGGGTACAATATTACTGCTTGGATTTCACCTTTACCGCAAACAGGGACGTATCAACGACATAATCCTGCAAGCTCTTCGGTCACAAAAAGAAATATGAAAAATACAAATTTCCTCTCCCTAGTCCAACGCAGACAAAGCGTTAGAGGATACCTAGCAAAAGATATCGATAACAAAACAATATTACGCTGCATTGAAGCTTCACGTCTCGCTCCTTCTGCCTGCAATGCCCAATCCTGGAAATTTATTATTGTTACTGATCAAGCTAAAAAAAACAAACTTGCTGATCTGACAGCTGATCGTTGGCTTCCGCTTAACCATTTCACTAAGCAGGCACCGGTACATATCGTAATAGTTATTGAAAAACCATCATTGACATCCTACATAGGTGCAAAGATTAAAAATAAAGATTTCTCCTGGATCGATCTTGGTATCACTGCCGAACATTTCTGTCTTCAGGCAACTGAGGAAGGCTTGGGAACATGTATGCTTGGTTGGTTCAAAGAAAAGAAAGTGAAAGAATTATTAAACATCCCAGTTTCAAAGAGGGTGGGGTTAATAATAACCTTAGGATACCCTGCAAATGATACAATTCGATCAAAAAAAAGAAAACCAATGGATGAAATAATCCAGTGGAACTCATACACCTAAATATCGCCGTCTATATTCGCTATAAAACAATATATGAACTTTTTTTGACTCTATATTTATTGATACATACTCACTCATGAAAAAGAAAAAGTATGTAGTGTTTTTAGCAAATCAATACAAATGGTGGTGTCATGAAAAAAATATTAGCATTTTTGGTTACCTGACAGTCTGTGCTTTTTTCATCCACGGTGTCAGCAATACAATAACTGCAGGGTATATAGGCTCAAAAACCTGCTTCAAGTTCCACCCCGATGAGTATTTGACTTCATCGTTTCTAATCACTCATACAAACTCTCAGGAGCAGAAGATACCACGATACTAAAGACATCTAATCATCATATTATTAGTGGCTGAACGTTAAGAACTCAGCTACAAATAAACAATAAACCTTTTATCTTTCTTTTCCTGAAGGATAAAAGGTTTATTTTATGTGAATTAAATAATGATAACTAAATTCAGACTTAGCATGACGACTTAAACCTGATCAAAATTATTTAATGGTTCTTTCCACTGCAGACAAAAGACTACAACTCTTAAAATTACTTATTCTTTACCATCACGGTAAAGGAATCGCTGTAAGGCTTTTGGTAAAGTTGAGGATTGAGTTCAAATGATTTTAGTAGCTGTTCTCCCTGTTTATTTTTCTGAACAAGCTCAACTATAACAGCCCAGGGTTTACCTTTTGCAACAGGAGAGACCTTAAAAGAAATAGTATGAATACCACCCGTTCTGAACTGACCATTCAGCAGATATTCTGTATCAACTTTCGGTTTCTGATAGGAATTACTCCTGACATACTGGAGAAACAACTCATTCACCTGTTTTTCATACAGTGAATCAATATCTCTCATTTTGTTGATAAAATTCATCTTTGCATCCTTAAGCTCAAACTTTTTGAGCTTTCCAGCTGCAATATCCTTCTCAATAGAGGATTTTGTCTTTTGCCATAAGTCTTCAGCCAAGTTAAAAGAACCAGGAACTTTAGGTTCTGTACTCTTGAGATGTTGAACGGCAATCACATTTCTGTCAGCAATGGTATCTATCCAACTCCGAAATAACACCTCTCCTTGATATTTTTTAATTCTTAAAACCAACTGCTCATCATCTAGATGAATCGTTGCTCTGGAAGACTCATCCTTTGCCAACTCATTAAGGCCAGGTAATATTTTAGACACATCAGTATTCTTTTGAAAAAACTCTTTCAAAAGCAGCGGATCAACTGAATCTACAACTTCAGCCAATTTAACTCTAAAATTGTTTAGCTGATCATGGGAAGCGGTTACTTGCTGTTTGAGTTGATTGACTTCATTTTGCAATTGTGCATTTTTTTCCTCAATTTCTTTTGAACCACTGCATGATATCAAAAAAAATACAAATATAAACGCTGCAATCATTTTTTCAAAATACGATTTTTTCATTTTCACTTCCAAGGTAATCACCATTGTCTGTTTTAAATAAATTAGGAAACATAAACAGTATTTTAACGCAAACTCTGACAAGAGTTATGTATATTCTTGTTATTACAAATCTAAAATGGTTCAAAGAAAAAGTAAAGAGCTGAATTGACAGAAACATTTTTATGATTAATTTCTTCGGAACTTTCACATTGCATAAAAATTCTAAAACAAGAAAAAATTAACTCAAGACCATAGCTATAAAACTACTGATAGCGTCTGTACTTTTTTTTATCAAGTCAAACAACATTAGTTATCCAAGCATAGAAAACCCGGCCTTAAATGTACTTTAAAGAGTCCTGCTTAAGCTTATCACTCTTTGAAACTAATGAGCGCCGAAAAATAGTAAAATTGTCTGTTTTACCAATATCACTAAATACAAAACCAAGGGGTACAAGTAATGACTGATATGAAATCTGAAACCATGGAATTTCAATCTGAAACCAAAAAACTTCTGGATATTGTCATCCATTCACTCTACACAGAGCGCGATATTTTCCTCAGGGAACTTATTTCCAACTCAGCGGATGCTCTTGAAAAGATGCGCCATCAGTCACTTCTGGACGAAGAAATTTTCGACAAAGACGTCAACCTGGAGATAAACATAAGTGTAGATGATAAAGAAAAAACTATAACAATTATCGACACTGGTGTGGGAATGACAAAAGAGGAGCTCATTGCAAACCTCGGAACCATTGCCCATTCTGGCTCAAAAACGTTTCTCACAGAACTTAGTCAATCAGAGCAGAAAGAAGTCAACCTGATCGGTCAATTTGGTGTGGGCTTTTACTCGGCATTCATGGTTGCCAAACGTGTCAGGGTGCAATCCAGATCATTTAGGAAAGACGACATTGGACATGAATGGAACTCTGATGGCACTGGTCAATTCACCGTAGCTGAATGCCAAGGACTTCATCGAGGAACAAAACTGATCATTGAATTAAATGATCAATCTGAAGAATATGCAAGTGAAGACAGCGTTAAACGCATTATTAAACAATACTCTAACTTTGTTTCTTTTCCAATTAAAGTAACAGGCGAAGAGGTTAATACAGTCCAGGCATTGTGGACCAGAGAAAAAGGCGACATTAAAGAAGAAGAATATAATGAATTCTACAAATTTATTGGCAATGCTTTTGATGAACCTTTAACGCAACTACATTTTAATGCAGATGCTCCCCTTTCAATCCGATCCCTCATCTTTGTTCCAAAGGAAAATTTCGAAAAAATGGGCTTTGGACGTATTGAACCAGGTGTTAGCCTGTACTGTCAAAAGGTTCTTATTGATCAACACAGTGAAAAAATCCTTCCTGAATGGCTTCGCTTCCTGAAAGGGGTGATTGACTCTGAAGATCTTCCGTTAAATATTTCCAGGCAGGCTTTACAGGACAATGCACTCGTCATAAAAATAAACAAAGTTGTCACCACACGTTTCCTAAAGCACCTTACAGAACTCGCAAAATCAGACGCTGAAAAATATACTGACTTTTGGAATACATTTGGAATTTTCCTCAAAGAAGGTGCCACATCAGATTTTACCCACCGAGAAAAAATTTCCAAACTGCTTCGCTTTGAATCATCAGACACCGAACCTGGCAAATTGACTTCACTGGCAGAATATGTGGAAAGAATGAAAGATGACCAGAAAGATATTTACTACATAAATGGTCCGAGTAGAGAATCTATAGAGAATGGGCCTTATCTGGAAATTTTCAAAAAACAAGACTTCGAAATTCTTTATACACTTGAACCGATTGATGACTTTGTTTTCAGTCATCTAAGTGAATTTGATGGCAAGAAAATGATCTCAGCAGAAAGAGCTGACCTTGACTTACCTGACAAGGATAAGGAAAATGATGATCAAGATAAAAAGCAGGAATCACTAGACAATAAAATTTCCTCTTCACTGACAAAATGGATCAAGGAAATATTGGGAGACAAAGTTAAAGAAGTCAATGAATCTAACAGGCTTGTTGATAGTCCAGCAATTATTGTCAATCCCGATGGTTACATGACAGCCTCAATGGAGAGAATAATGAGGGCAAACAGTGAATCTATTCCCCAGGAATTTGGTGGTAAAAACCTGGAGATCAACACTGCACATCAACTCATTAAAGATCTCGCAGATTTACGAGTCAAGGACGAAGATCTAGCAAAAATTATAGCAGAACAAATTCATGACAATGCCATGATCCAAGCAGGGTTGATGGTTGAGCCAAGAAATATGGTCGAACGCAGTTACCAGATTATGAACAGGGCTGTAAAAGGATAGTTTTTATACAAATTCTTTTCTGATCTGTAAACAGATGACAATAACTGTTGAATATTTAAAGATAATCTAACATCTCAAAAAAATCCTGCCAATCAACTATCACGCTCGATTGGCAGGATTCACCCCTTAATCAAAATCTTATTCAAAGATAATTTTCAACACTCTGCACTAACACAATTTAACAAAGACATTGACTTAACAGGAATTTTTTTTTTTTTGGGGGGGGGCCAACAAGGAAAACTTGTAAGGTAACAGATTATATTTGAATTTATGACGACAAGGCTTGAATCAATCTTTACAGTTCACACACATTTTGGGACTATTAACTTTGTTTCAGAAATTCTAAGTACTATATTTCTTATGGTATTTACTCCTAGAACAATAAAAGCATTTGCCAAAGTTTTCAAATTATTACTGATACGATGAGCCATCTTCAGAACCTCATTGTTCAATTCATTATCAGAAACAATTAAGGTGTACAGCTCCTGTGCTCTGATATTTGACCTACTGCAAATAATTTGTATATTTTTCATAGTACTTGTTTCTAAGGCTAAATTCACTTATATAACTTCCACTACACCTACACAGTGCAACAAGAATGCCATACATGTATCATGTTGATATCATTGCACTTAAATGTTACACATAGATATCGAGTTAAATAGAGTAAATTTTTTTGACACATTTTTGACACAGGCGCCCTAACAACAAAATAGCGTTTTCTCCCTTTTATCCTGCAGTTAACCAAAGTAAACAGAATATGAATAATAGCTATACAAGTAACAATTCCAAGTTGTACAGAATCAAAGTGTCGGAATACTTTACCTGTTTTTTCACATATTCTCTTTCCTGAACAATATGGTATGACAGGCTTTACTATCACTTGAAAATTTTTTAACTTGATAACACTAAAGCCTTTGGAGAAAGCAAGATTGTTACAAAATACAAATCAATATTAAGCTGAGAAAACATTGTTTTTTCACACATTAGCTTGTACATAAAACTACTATTTAAGGTTCCAATAACTCTCCTCAACAACAGGATGTTCAATGAATAAAAAACTACTTGTAATTGAAGATGAAAAGTCAGTCAGCAAACAACTCAAATGGGGACTGGGTAAACAATATGACATCACCATTGTCACAGACGCTTCAGCTGCTTGGAAAATGCTTAATTCAGGAGTCTTTCCCGTGGCCACACTGGATCTAGGCCTCCCCCCTCAACCTGATTCCCCCGAAGAAGGCTTCAAATTATTAAAAAAAATACAGAGTTCCAACCTTCCCACAAAAATAGTTATAATTACAGGAAACGCTGAGGAACAAAATGCAATTAAAGCAGTACACCTTGGTGCTTCAGATTTCTGTGAAAAGCCTCTTGACTTGAGCCTGTTGAAAATAATCCTCGAACGTACCTACAGAATTTTTGAGCTTGAGAAATCCAACCGATTATTGCGTCAAGCAAGCCTGACTGAAGGTTCGATGCATGGCATGCTCGGATCTTCAAAGACTATGCAAAAACTCTTTGGCCTCCTGCAAAATGTCAGCAGCACAGATTATCCCGTCCTTATAACCGGTCAAAGCGGCACGGGAAAAGAAAGAGCAGCTCAGGCAATCCATAAGCTCAGCTCACGTAAAAACCACCCTTTTATCATCATCAACTGCGGGGCCATTCCTGAAAACCTTTTGGAAAGTGAACTCTTTGGCCATGAAAAAGGTGCCTTTACAGGAGCTATCGGTCGCAAAATTGGCAAATTTGAGTTAGCTGACAAAGGTACTTGTTTCCTTGATGAAGTCGGAGAGTTGCCATTACAACTGCAGGTGAAACTTCTTAGAATGTTGCAGGAAAGTACAATTGAACGAGTTGGAGGCACGGTAACATTAAAACTTGATGTACGGATAATTACAGCTACCAATGTCAATCTTGAACAAGCAGTTAAGGATGGTTCCTTTCGAGAAGACTTTTTTCACAGGTTAAACGTCATACCCGTTCAACTCCCACCACTACATGAAAGAGGTGAAGATATTTTTCTTCTTGCCCATCACTTTTTAAGAGAAGAAGCTGAAAAGCTGAAAAAAAGACAAATGATGTTTTCATCAACAGCAATTGCCTCTCTCGCTGCACATTCCTGGCCAGGAAACGTCAGGGAACTGCAAAACAGGATACGCAGGGCCATTAGTCTTTCTGGAAACCAAATACTTCATCCAGAAGATCTTGGACTAACCGAAAAAGAATCTGAAGACAGCCAATTTAAAATATTGACCTTAAAAGAAGCGAGAGATAAAGCAGAGAAAACAGCAGTGCTGAATGCCCTGACACTTACAGATAATAATATCTCAAAAGCAGCAAAAATACTTGAAACTAGTCGTCCAACACTCCATGATCTTATCAAAAAGCATTCAGTTTCAATGTGATTTTTCAAGTGTAACAACTCTTTCAAAGAAAAGATGAGATATAGAATATTGCAGTCAACTTGAAAAAATATTCAGTTATTATATTCAATTATCGCTTAAAGATAATTACCAGCATAAATTAGCAGGTTATAAAAATCTAACGTGATGTGTAATTATTTATTTAGAACAGAGAGATACTAAATCAGGAAACACTTAAGAGGGTTGTTTTATATGGAGCTAGCCAAGAGGCAGTCGCACCTCAAAACAAGCTCCTTTATCTGAATTATTTTTTGCCTTTATCTCTCCTTCAAGGAAAGTAACCATCTGCTTTGCTTGCCATAGACCTATACCACTACCTTTGTTTTTACTGGTCTTAAAAGGATCAAAAAGTTTATCTGGTAACATATTTTCAGCAATTCCAGGTCCACTGTCTTTTATAAAAATCCTTACCCACTCATCATCCCTTGCCACCTCCAGAATAACACTAGTATTATCTCCTCCTGCTTCCAAAGCATTAAGGATGACATTCTCCATCACCGGAAACAACATCTCCGGATCCGTATTAATTTCTATTACATCATCAGGAAGTTTTGTTTTTAATAACAATCCAGACAACGAGCGTTCAAAGCGCTTACAAACAACCGTTTCTAAAAAGTTTCCTACATCCATTAATTGTAATTTTGGGACAATTTGACCCTTAAGCAAATTAAGACGATCTTGAACTTTTGCCATTCTTTTAAGAGCATCATCTATACATTCCAACATATCATCCTGAAATTCTGGATTATTAATATGGACTCTGGCATTTTCCTGAACAAGTGACAAAATATTGGCAGCATTTTTTAAATCATGAAGAACAAAAGAAGAAAATTTGTCCCAGACCTTACGCTCACGAACACTGGCCAACTCCTCTGCCATATCAACGGTAAGAAGTGCCGATGATGCCTGAGTTCCCAGTGCCGCCAAAAGGTCAAAATCGTCTCTTCCATAATTACCGGAATGAAATTCTGGTCCCACTCCTATTAAACCAACAAAATTATCACTGATAATTAAAGGAAACAGAAGAACTAAATTATGTTGCCTTAAAAACGTCTTTTTCTCTTCAGAAATAATTCTCCATTCGTCATCATCCAGGTTATCCCTGATATAAAAAAAATTGTTATTTCTCAAATAACCCAAAACTCTATCATCGCCAGAAAAACAACTAACCTTCTCTGGAGAAATGCTCCCAAAAAAAGTTGGCATAAAACCTTTACTTTCGTTCCCGGTCCAGACAAGAATATTGTTTGTGTACAGAGTTCTTGACAAAATACTAGCCAATGCTTTTGCAACACCATCTTTAGATAACTGCCCTTGCAAATGGTTACAAAAATCTAACCAAGCTTCACGATATTCATACTTTTTAACACTAAAATGAGTACTAAGGTATACTTTCACTGCCCTGTTCATGTTTTGAGACAATGTTACACAAATAACAACAGCAAACCCTGCAAGCACAGAAACACAGCTTAAAACTGGCAGAACAGATAGACCTGTTAAATTCATTCCCAGCGAAGTAAAACCAAGCAAAGCAAGACCGACCGTAGAAACAGATAAAGACATTGCAGGCCTATCAAGCTGCGAGACTATCATCTCCAAATCAGACAAATCATGACGAATATAAGCATACAACATACTCGCAAAAGCAAAAAGAAGGATAACCCCAGTCAACAGAAGATAATCTGGCATGAATTGCAGACTCAAAAAACGGCTTGCTCCGATGATACAGTAAGTGAAACTTACCATGGAGCATCCCAACACAATATACTTAAAACTCCACCTGCGAACTAACGGCAAAGGCTTCCAAAATTCTTCAAGCCTTAAAATCATGTTCAGCATCACCAATAACTGAAAGACAGTAAATAACACTATGGAATTACCAAAAGAAAACAGAAGAGAACTGCTTTCAAAACCTAAAAATGGTGTGCTATTAACAAGTGAAAAACCAAGACTAATTAATAATAAAACGTTAATCGTCATCTCAAAGATTGCCAGCCTATACGGTTTAAAATAGGACGAAGATGAAGCTATATGAAGCCGGTGTCCCATACAAAACCAAAGCAACATGAATATTGCCTCAGAAAACAAAATCAGGCTCAGTGTTTCATCATTACTGTTAAAGAAAAAATAGACATATTGGGCAGATAATAGAGGGAAAAAGAGAATAGAACGCAACAAGGTTAGGGTAAAACGACAATCTGGACTTTTTTGAAAAAAAACCAAAAAACCTGAAAACATCAGAAAAACATTCAATATGTAAAATATCTTTATCATCATGGATAACAATGAAACATTGTCATTCTCGATTGTCAAATTCAATTAGAGGTATTACTATCAAACAATTGGAAAATATTGTCATTCTACTAATTAACAACCTATTTACCAGAGTCATTACAAACGCCTCATTAATTATCAGAAATTTTCCAGAATATTCATTAAACAGTGTTTAAAAATTACATCTCTAATTCTTTCTTAAGACTATGGATCTTCTTTTTGACAGTTTCCGCTCTGCTTTATTATTAATGTTTTCCTGTGACAAAGAACTGCTCACAATTGTGGGTGTTTCCTTAAAAGTAAGCAGCTGTTCAACACTTATAGCCTCATCCATTGGAATACCCCTTGGCTTTATTATTGCGATAGCCTCTTTTAAAGGTAAACACTTTATAATAACCTGCTTGAACACACTTCTTGCCCTTCCCACTGTAGTTATTGGTTTACTTGTCTATTCATTTATTTCCAGACGTGGACTATTGGGTTTTCTAGACCTATTGTATACTCAAAAAGCTATTATTTTAGGTCAAACAATTCTAATAGTTCCCGTAGTCACCACTCTCACCATTGCAGCTATTAGCCGTATTGACAAGCGATACCGTCTCACAGCCCTGACACTTGGAGCAAATCAGATCCAAATGGCGATCGTTATCTTCAAGGAAGCCAAATATGGTGTCATCGCTGCGATAATTGCTGCCTTTGGCCGGGTAATAGCTGAAGTTGGCATAAGCATGATGCTAGGCGGCAATGCTCAAGGGTTCACTAGAACGATGACAACGGCCATGGCATTGGAATATGACAAAGGTCAATTCGTACTTGCTGTTGCACTGGGAATCACGCTGATGTCCGTTGCTTTTGCTATTAACCTACTCTTTCATTTCTTACAGGGGAGACTCGAAACTGATGCTCTATGAGATGAATGAAGCTTGTAAGATCTTTGAGAACAAGACTGTCCTTGAGATACCTGAACTTAGCATTGAAGCTGGAAAAATCATTGCCATCCTTGGAGAAAATGGGTCTGGCAAAACAACTTTTTTGAAAATTTTAGCCTTTCTTTCACGACTGTCTAGTGGCCTTCTCTACTTCAGATCCATTCCAGTTGAATACAATTCTTCCCTGAATCAAATCAGAAGAGTCGTAACTCTTGTGGAACAACATCCAATCCTATTTTCCGGATCAGTATATGACAATATAGAATATGGATTAAAAATCAGAAAAGTTAAAAGAAATAAACGAAATACATTAATCCATGAAACCCTTGAGATGGTAGGAATGGAAAAGTTTTCCACTCAACACGCGAAAACACTTTCAGGCGGTCAAACCAAAAGAATAGCACTAGCTCGAGCCCTTATCTTCAAGCCAGATGTTTTACTCTGCGATGAACCTACAGCAAGTGTTGACACAGAAAACAAAACTATCATCCTTGAGATATTAAAAAAAATTAATAAACGATATAAAATATCAGTTATTTTCTCCACTCATAATCCAAATCAGGCAGAAATATTAGCACATAGAGTTTTATATTTCCAGCAAGGTCGACTTGTCGGTCCTTCACCAATCAATCTTTTTTATGCACTCATTACACATCAGGATGAGGAAAGGATTTATATTGATATTGAAAACATAAAAACTCTCAAACTACCAAAAAAGATTAACTTTCGTTTCCAACACAAAAAAATTCAACTCACAATAAATCCAGATCGCATTCTAATCAATCACTGCTCCGGATCAACTGTTAACAACCACCATTTCACAGGTCTTGTAAAAACAATCACTGCCCACAGGAATAATATCCACGTAATCGTTGAGAATAACATAAAAATAGTCATCTCACTTTCTTTGAAAAAATATAGGGAAACTGCTATCAATGTTGGACAAAAAGTATCTCTGATCATTCCCCCAGAGGCTGTCTCCATCCTAGAGGCATGACCTCCAAGCTCATCAATTTTTCATACAACAACTTTTGGAAACTCTATTTAAAATATGGCTGAAAAAGATCGTGGTACTCATCTAATGATTCACAAATGACAGAATTTAAATTATGCGCATATATATCAAGTAGAATAACAGCATTAACTGTGGAGTCTTTGGCTGATGCTGTTTGCAATCGTTTAGTACAGTAATTATTAACCTCATTAATTTGCCTTGAAATCCGATATAAACCTTTCAACTCCAGATCAGCCTCCTCACCTTTATTATTACAATAATACTGAGCCATTAAATACATTGTAGAAATGCGAAAAACTGTCTCTTCTTCTGAAGCGAAAGGTAAGTGAAAACGGGCCATTGGTTTAAAATAACTGGCCTGAGGACAACCACTGCATGGAATAACAATTCCCATCAACGAACACAAGGCTTGTTGGACTGTTGTTTTTTTGAAACATGTCCGTTCTTTGGTAACAACAACAACCTCAACTTTTTCATATGAATAAAGATGAGAAAACATATTATTAATTTGTACAAGATTAGTGGCAAGTGGACAATGAGGTGTTTTATCTGTTTCAAGAATACAATGGGGACACTTATGATATTCAAGCTTTGTCCAGTCTGGATTTTCAACAGGTCGAGGGTTAATTATTTCTAGAGTTTTGGTGTCTAAATTCAAATTGTAATTGTCTTCATCACCATTATCCCACTTAAAAATATAACGAATATTAAAAAATTCCATGTGTTATTCAGTTTCCACCTTGTTTCAGCAAAACGAGTTAATGATTAATTTACAATCAATTCCCAGCAATTAAAAATCGATACTTTTGAATAAAAAATATAAAAAAAACAAAATGTGACCAATGAAAGATAAACTAGCGTTGTTAATGGTTAATTAAAAATCAATACTTCTGGAAAAAACATCATTAATATTCCCAGCCCATACATCATTGTTCCACCAAAAATAAAAGTGGCCCTTCTGTACTTTGTAGTGATCCCTGTCGCTTGCATGGTAAACAATGCAATAGCAAAAATTATCAGGTCATCAATCATATAAATGACAACATACAGTAGCAGATAAGCATATCTTGCAACGCTACTGACGTGGTTATTCGCCAGTATTTTAGAAAAAACAGCTGGCAAACCAGCGGTACAAATTAATTCTATCATATTGACAGAAATTGCAAGCACTGTAATCCCGCCCAACATTAAAGGCCATGAAGAGTATTGTAACACTTTTTTCATTTTTCCTATAATCTTTTGCCGTTGTTCCAAATTTGTCACTTGGCAGGCATTAGGATCTTTCCCAAAAGACTCATAATAATAAAATCCTCCTGCTCCCACGGCGATAATCCCTATAATCTTCTGAATCCAGAAATTATAACCAACAAATAAGAAAACATTGAGCCAGGCTGCAATAAACAGATAATACATTGCCCCGGATACTAACAAAAACGTAAAGCCAATGATCAACATTTTCCGCATATCATTGAGTGTAAAAAGAAGTGTCAACAAAGATACTAAAACCCACATGGCGCATGGATTAAAACCATCTAAAAACCCCAACAAAATGGTGAGTACAGGCAAAGAAAGACTTGCAAGATCTACAGGTCCCAAAAGCCAAACATTAAAGACATATTCATCATCTACTGCAACATTGCACGAAACTGCACCTCCGTCCAAAGGACAAAAAGACTGCTCCTCACCAACTGGTGTCTTTTGTGGCTCTGTGCCTTGTAAAAGGTCATAAAATGACAGACATGAATCACCATGCTTTTGGCAATTATCAAGAATGTTTTTTATAGACGATCCTGTTTCATCGTCGGAATGGTATCCCTGAAAAACAAAACCATTCACGATTACAGTTGGAGTGGACCAGGTAATACCAGGTATTGCCTGTATTAACTTATCAAAAAGTGATTGTGCTTCGGAATTTCCAAGTTCATGATACTCAACAGGCCAACCTTGTTGCAAAGCGAATCTTTTAAACTGACGGCAATGCCCGCAATCTTCTTGTATAAAAGCAACAATATCTGCTCCTGGAACTGAGTAATGATTCTCTATGTTTCGGGAAACTAACAAGAGACGCTCTGGAAATAACGAGGCAAGAAATAAGACAGGAAGAAATGAAAAAAACAAAAATATTTTTAAAGAATGTTTATCACCCATAGATACAAATCCCACTGGACTGATAACTACGTTTATGTCAAAACTTCTTTCAATAGTTTATTCCATTTAGCTCGAAGAGCTCAAATAAAATAAAGGGTATCTTGAAAAATCAGGTTTTCTTTCAAGATCAATGCATACTCAAAATTTTACCTCAGATATATAGCTAATATTCCGAGGATAAAACTTTGAGCATAACGCTAGGATTAGGCGAAAAAACAATCCCTCAAGGTATACTAAACAACGATAATCAAAATACTATTTTACAAATTACTTGTGGACTACAAGTGTCTATTGATGGAGTTCAATCAACTGATTAACAAACACACTAATCATATTTAAAAATACTACATACACTATAAATTCACCCAGATGGACCCCTTGTAGCATGCCATGCATATAATATACCGTCAATAAAACCAAAGACATAATAGATGTATGCATTAAGGTATTTTGCCTGCTCTCGATGAGACTCAAGGGTACCATGGAAAGAAGGAACACAAGCCATATAGGTGTCCAAAATGGTGTCATCAAATAAACAAAGGCAATATTAAAGGTATAATTGATACCCAAACGTATCCTCTGCACTAAGTAAATCTTTTTAGGTTCTTTTTTTACATAATATAGAGTACCAAGATTAAAAATGGTGGTCACTAGTAACAATACACTGATAATAATTGACAAAAAAGTTTCAATTTTTCCAAAAAAGATTCCCATGGTAACTAACATGATTGCAAAGGGAGTTAAATAAACAGTAAACAACTGCATTGTCTTTATCAATTCTCTTTGATTCTGATCCATAATTCCATGCCTCTTCAGATTCTTCTGAAATGAGTATTATTTATAAACAAAAATAAACTACTCTTACCCGTTGTAAATGCGTAGTCATTAAATAATCCAACCATACAGCTGACACCAAGATAAGCAAAGCCCTAAGGACCAAACAACCTGAGTCGATTATATTTTATGGTTATTTTCTCATAAAAACAAGCAGATCTCAACAATTAATCTTTTCTGTTAATCAATTCTGTATATATTTCCCGTTTACTGATGCTACAGACCACTCTGAACGTCACACTCTGTCCTTCTACATATTTAACAAGTTGTGATGTCCTTAAAAAATTGATAAAATTAGGGACTAGTCCAATAGTGTTCGGCACACTTTTTGACAGCGCCCCTATACTCATCGATCGTTTTTCCTCTGGACTCGGAAGCCTGTTTACGCTATCATATAGTCATGAACAGGTACACCTTAACTATTC
>PJEL010000292.1_pt1 | contig 59773 bp, 80 predicted proteins | sample 1853271 | NCBI WGS metagenome assembly PJEL01 (sample SAMN08108733, study PRJNA415343) | Invertebrate metagenome, whole genome shotgun sequencing project. | host: Globobulimina | place: Sweden: Gullmar Fjord | collected 2015-08
AAAAGAAGTCATGTGCTTTTGGAATTGAAGAGAAAGATCTGGATTTATGATCGAGTTAGGAAATATGGGAGGTAGGGATTGAAAAGAGGGGAAGGTGGCCTATTTGTGCGACACAGCAATACTTCCACAAAATATAAAAGTCTTCACCAACAATCCTTATGTTATTAATAATAATAAAAGCACTCCCCGCATCTTTCAAGAGAACCTCAAACAATTCCAAAAAACACGCTTCTCTTTTCTTATTAATCTTCGACATAACAAATCCTCCAAGCAAAATTAAACAGCATAGTTTCAACTAAATAACCGAACCAAAGCCCAGTCATTCTCCCGAAATACCTTCATACCTAACCTATAAGCACGTATTCCTTACAAACCGCATCACTAGTAATCAATAGACAAAAGCCAAGTTATTCCTGTATTATCTTAGTGCAGCCATATATCAATAAAAACAACCATCCTATGAATTATATAAACTTTATTGTAGTAACAATATCACCGGAAAATCTCCAAATAAAAACATTTCATAAAATTCCTTAAAATGAGCAACCATATCCACCGAACCATCCAATAAAACTCAGAACTAGCCCTAAAATAAACTACCCAAAATTTACCACAAAACCACTCTTTAATACCACGTCCCCCCTTTGCGAACCTCAGCAACTTCCTTGCGATCTCTGCGTAATAACTGCCGCTCCAACCCCACCAAAATTTAGCCCAAAACAAAATTCACGTCTAAGAAAACACATTTACAAAACCCAACATTAAAAAAACTTAAGTGAGGCCAAAGCCCCACTTAAAGATTCTTCTCCCGAGTAAAATACAAGACTTGACAATTCGAATCACGGGAGGTCAAACCGCCAAGATAAGAGAAGTTTTATACATTTCATATAACAACAACAACAAAATAATATTAAAGTCTTATTAAGAAAAGTGGATAAAATAAAAACATCTCGGATAAGTATCACTCTTTATTATCCGGCCTCATTTCCATATAAAATAAAAATAACTATTTATTGGAGACCTTCTTCTTTGCTGATTTTCTCTTAGTTCTATTGGTTTTCTTTTTAGTCTTTTTTTTAGAGTCCGAAACCTTTTGAGCCTTCACAAAACTACCTCTACCTTTAAGAAAAAAGAATACTCCCAAGACCAAGGCAATCAAAACAAAGGCAGTCATCCAACTATTAGGTCCACTTCCAATAACAGCACCAGTAATCAATGAGGAAAAACCCTCAGTCTCTTCAGGCTTAGATTCACTAGAAACCGTATTTAAATCCTCAATAGAAGTAGTCCCAAAAACTTTTTTTTCTTGACTCTCATTCGAACTGGAATTTATGTCCTCACTCTCGACCCCAAAACCTCCACCACTACCAGAACCACCACCAGAACCACCACTAGAGCTACTGCCCCCATCACTACCAGAACCACTATCACAAGCGCCGCAATCCCCAGAACAAGAAGAACAACTCTCAACACCATTGCAAACACCGTCCCCACAAGAAACACAGTCCGTAGGCGCAGTTACATAATCCTCCCCGATAGCAGCATCACATTCCCCATTCCCTAAACACAAAGAAACAGGACAGTCAATAGCACAAAACGAACATTCCCCAACAGCACAAACATCATCTCCACAAAAACCAACACCCTCTCCAGGCAAATCAGGAATAGTAGAAAAAGTCAAATTAACAATACTATCTCCAAACTTCTCAAAACTAAAAACCTCTCTAGCCTCTTCGTCCCCAATAAAAAATTCAACATCCCCGCCATAACCCATATTATCCAATGCAGTCACCCTATAATAACCATTCACAATCTTAGTAGTCCCCGTAACCGCTCCATCAACACTCACAATAAGAGTTTTAACATTACTAGAAGTTCCATCCTCAGAAACAATAAACCCCTCAAAATCATGAGGAAAAGGCTGCGCAGCAAAAACAAATCCGATAAGAAAAACAAAAACAAATCCAACAATCTTCATATTCATAAACTCAAAGAAACCACTTCTCCTTAAAAACATTGTTGTCCTAAAACAAACATTTCTCAAAAAAGAGAAAAAAATAAAAAAATAAAAAAATAAAAATTGACCTTAATCGTTGTAACAACCAGGACCCATTCCGCTGCAATATCCGCAGCCAGGACCATCGTACTCATCGTAGTTAGCTTTATATTCGATCGTATCAGCCTCAGGAACCAACTTTACAGATAACCAGTACCCGCTTGTAGGTTCGAACCAATAAGGATGAACTCCGTTCTTATCATATGCAATATCATAATACGCAGAGTCCCATGGACTAACACCAGCAACATCTAGAGAAACCAGATCAAAATACATAGGAGCATCAGAGAACCCATATTTTCCAATTAAGTTCCAGCTGTTTGTAGCCAAAGTAACACTAGGAGGCATACCCATTACAGGAATAGTCTCACCAGTTTCATCTCCAATAAGATAAGAAATCTTACCGTTCAAATACAATGTAGTATCTTCTGCCATCTTAACATAATACCCATAACCAGGAATCACATTTTGAAGTTCAGCACCAGAATCAAAGACTCCAGAAGTAACACGATGCTTTGTCCATATATTCTTACCTTGAGATTCATCCCAAGTATAAGCCCAAATTCGCTCTACATAGTCAGCAATACTGCCAAAAACAGTTTCAATTCTAGCGTCGTCAGCCTCAGGGACTAAAGGAACAGAAATTAAATTCCAACCTTCGTCCAATTCGATTTTATAGTCATAAACAGCAACTGTCAAAGTATCAGTAGAAGAACCACTGTCCTTATCGGAAACAGTCAATGTAACAGTATAGGCGCCTCTAGCATCATAGGAATGACAAACGCTCTCTCCAGAATCACTATCATTATCACCAAAATCCCAATCAAAAGTCAAAGGGATATCGGCAGCAACATCCATTGCAGAACCATTGAAACAAACATCCTCAGAGAAGACAACCGCATTAACATCTTCCCCGGCATCAACATTCCAAGGATCAACATTATCCACGTTAACATCAGTAGAATCGCTATCACTTCCACCATCACCATCAGTAACAGTAACTTCAGCAGCAATAACATTATCTCCATCTAAACAATCATAAATAACAGCTTGTCCATTATAGACAGAACCATTAATTGTCCAAACGTAAGTTAACGGGTCTAAAGCTCCAGCAGGGTCCGTTGCGCTAGCAGTCAATGTAACACTAGTACCCTCATCACAAGTATAAGGTCCACCAGCATCAACCGCAGGGTCAACATTAGAAACTTTCAAATTAGTACAAAAAGAATCAACACCACTATCGCCATCATTAACCTCAACACAAACTTTCTCAGCAGCATCTCCGTCCTTACAAGTGTAAGAAGCAGTAGCAGAACCAGCAACATAACCAGAACCATCAAGGTCCCAAGCAAATGTCAAAGGGTCATAAGACCCAGCAGGGTCCGTACTTCCAGAAGCGTCAAGAGTAATTGTCTCACCTTCATTACAAGAATCAGAAGAAACATATGCTTCAGGATTCAAATTAGAAACAGTAACAGTAGAACTAGCAGTATCAGTTCGTCCAATATTATCAGTAACCTTAACAGAAACAGTTGTAACACTATCATCATTACATGCAAACATAGGCTTTTCTGCGAAAGCATCATCAAAGACACCATCATTATCCAAGTCCCACGCATAATCCAAAGAAGGATCAGCATTGTCCCAAGAAGCCGAAGCATCAAGTTCCTCTAAAGTTCCTTCATCACATGTATACGGTCCATTTGCATCAGCAACAGGATCAGCACAATCATAAATCCATAAAGGATCCACAGTATCCGAATCAACATTACCGTTAACATCAGTAGCCTCAACAGTACAAGTCACATCAACTCCATCATAACCACCCATAGTTCCACCGGAAAAATCCGGATCACTACAATACATATCCTTAGCTACGTCATAAGACATATCTTGAGAAATAGTAATAGAGGGTGAAACACATGTAAGAGATACAGTAAAAGGACTAATATCAGTAACGTCCACACAAACCTCAACCTCGGAAGAACATTCCGGAAATTCAGGATCGCTTACCATACCAGCAATCGCAGGAGCATCACACTCACTAGTTAAACCATCACAAACAGCATATGGATCGCTATAACACGCATTCATACAATTATCATAATTAGCATCACCAGGAGCACCTACACATGCAGACTCACAAGTCGTCATCATATTATCAAAACAATCATTATATTCATTAGCATAACAACCAGGACCAGTATTAGCAACAGCCATTCCAAAGCTAGCAAACAGAATACTCAAAGTCAAAAAACTAAACAATATTTTTTTCATTAATTAAATAACCTCCTTTCAAATATTTCAACATAACAAAAGACACACCATAATCTCTTGGCACAAAATACCCAAAAGGAGCTCCTCCCAAAGACCCTTCTAAATTAACAAAACATAAAGATGCGCGAGAAAACCCAAACCCATTTACAACAAAAAAGGGGGCCTTACTAATCACCATACATCACAATAACCTCAACTCATTATAAACCTTACTCCAAAAAAATGCCATCACCGTCAATAAAATGCCAAAAATCTTTATCCTAAAACCTTCTTACCGGATAATAAAAAACAAAAAACGCCAAAACCCAATTTCAAAACAAAAACCTCCCCAACCCACCAACAATTAAATTACATGCCACGAGATAAAACAACACCACAACCCAACCCCTCTGCGAATCTCTGTGACTTCTTTGCGAACTCTGCGCAATAGCCCCTTCAACCCACCAACACCATAAAATTAACAAGCTGCGTAGCATTTATTCAATTAGGAATAAACAAAAACCTTTCACAAAAAAACTTCTCACTTAAATTTCAAAAAAACAAAAATTACTTTCTCATATTGTGACTTCTAATAATAGCAAAAAGACCAAATACAACTAGCAAAAACAAACCAGCAACACCAAGATTCTTACCAACACCGTCACCAACAACCGCACCAGTAATCGCATTCAAAACCCTCTGCAATATTCCCAAACCCTCATCGCTTTGAAGATTAGACAAATCTCCTTCAGTGATATTCAAGTCTTCCAAAGTTAAATTAGCTTCTTCAATAAGATCCCTAATACATCGAGAAATATCCTCACTTTCAAAATGAAAACCTTCAGGACAACTAACAGGCTTAACCCATCCACCACCAGAACCAGATCCGCCACTACTTCCAGATCCACTACTAGACCCGCTTCCAGACCCGCTTCCACAAGATCCACAAGATCCACCACAGTCTACTCCAGTCTCATCTCCATTCTGAGAACCATCACTACAAGTAGGCAAAACAACAACCAAAGTCATAATAACATCAACAACAGTACCATCACTAATATTCAACAATCCACTAGATCCGCTATACTCTCCCATTTCTGCAGAAACTCCAAAGATACCCAAAGCCCCACATTCACTAGCCAAAAATTCAGCCTCATAACTCCCATTAACATCACTAACACCAGTCCTATTAACACCATCACAAATCACAAAAACATCAGCACCCTCAACGCTCTCATTAGTACTTTCATTGTAAATAACTCCACTAAAAACCAAAGTCTCTTCTTCTTCAATCTCAACCAAAAAAACATCCGTCTCAGTTCCATCACAAACATTAAGCTCTAAAGTCTTACCAAAATAATTCCCCCTAACAAAACCAGAAGCCGTTTTTCCAATGGTAGAAAAAACAGAAATATTAAACAATCCAGAAGCATCCGTAACATCAAAATCCACAGGAGAAACATCACAAGAACATTCACTCTCTAAAAACTCAGCCTCATAAGTTCCATATTCTCCACTAGAAACAACCTTAGAAATACCATCACAAGTTATAGTAACCTCAGCCCTAGAAACAATTAGTCCAGTACTTTCATTGTAAATAGTTCCATTAAAAACAGTCTTCAAAACAGGCTCTTCAATCTCCTTCTCAACAGCCAAATTCATAACAGCGCCAAACAAATCATCAATATCATTAGCATTCTCACTACCAAAATAATTATCCTTCCTAGCCTCAACAGAATAAGCATGAGAACTATTGCATTCCTCACTCAAAAAGTCCACACCATAAGCTCCATCACTTTCACTAACATAAGTCTTCAAAATCCCATTACAAGTCACATTAACACTAGCACCCTCAACAACATCTCCACCAATAGAAGTATTATAAACTATACCAGCAATAGAAGTATCAGCAGAAGCAAAACCCAAACATAAAACAAAAATACTAGCCAAAAAAACAAATCCAAAATTCTTCATTATTCTTTCCTCACAACAAAGAAGATTCCAACAGCAGAAAGCATTGTAAGCATTCCCAAAAAGAATCCGAACTCAGGCACAATTGCAACATTAACAACGCCCAAATCCCAAGTATTATTTACTATAGCATTCTCATGAACAACTCCACTCTTAATTGCGTACTGCCCATCTTTTTCAGCACTAACAATCAAAGAATCCCCAGCCTTACAGTCAGTCTTATCATAACTAACACTATACTTTCCATTTGACAAACTAACAGCATTTTGAACGTTTCCATTACAAGTCACTTCAACATTAGCACCCGCAATCTCAACAGTAAAATCAGCATTGTAAATTTTTCCAGTAATCAAGGTACCATCAGAAACACTAGCCATTCCAAGCGAGGCCAGCAAAATTGTTACCATTACCAAATTAATTGCGTTTCTCATGCAACCACCAAAAAAAATCACTTTAAAAAGATTATGCAACTCCAGTCACCTACGTTAACAACATTGCCAACAACACTTTCGCTCAGTCAACACCCAAAAACCAACGATCAATAGCATAAATACAAAGAATTTCCTACTCCTTCTCATCAACCCAAAAATGAATATCTATTCTCTCAGGATAATTAGGATCAGGCCACCAAAGCTTAGTCTTAAACTCCGGAGCAATATTCTTGTGATCTTTCTTAACCATTACCTCAACCCGCTCCCTACCAAAATCACTATCAAACAAAACCCTCTCATTCAAAGTCCAAGTCTCATTATGCCCAATATCAAAACTCCCATAATCAACCACCTTAACAAAATCCCCATCCACATCAAAAACGCTAACATTATACCAATACCTCATGTCCTGATACTCTAAATTATTCACCGTAAAATAAAACTCTTCTATCTCACCCGCTTTAACCACGCTCGGCAAACCCAAATGATCCTCAAAATAAACCTCAGTCAAAGGCTCAATGCCCAAGGGAATCTGCGATAGCACTCCCAAAAAAATAACCAAAATAACAATTCCTCCAGCAAATACATATTTCATAACACTAGCCAGGGCAAGAAGATTATAAGGTTTTTGGAGCAAGGGTTTTCACTGCCAATGAACAAAAGCTTTCACTGCCAATGAAAACACTTATAAAGTTCCAATAGTTCATATATTAGATGCTAAAAGAAGATATTAGAAAAGTAGTCACAACTCAGAAGAAGGATTTATCCATAGAATTGCGCAACATACCCAGAGAGAAATTCGAAGAAATAGAATTATTACCGGGTTTCGCAATAATTATATCAGGAATAAGAAGATGTGGAAAAAGCACCCTTCTAAATCAAATAATGAAAACAGAACAGGATTTTTATTATCTAAATTTTGAAGACGAAAGGTTGTTAGATTTTTCTATAAGTGATTTTGAAAAGCTGCAAGAAGTATTTCTCGAAGAGTTTGGCGAAAGTGATCATTACTTTTTCGATGAAATTCAAAACATAGATAAATGGGAGTTATTTGTTCGCAAAATTTTAGATAAGAAAAAATATGTCGTAATAACTGGCTCCAATGCCTCACTGTTAAGCAAAGAATTGGGAACAAAGCTCACAGGGCGACACCTCCGAGAAGAATTATTTCCATTTTCATTTAATGAATTTTTAAAACTAGAAAACAAAAAGGCGGGAGTTAAATCCTTTGAAGAATATTTCTTCAATGGAGGATTTCCAGAATATTTACAATTCAGAAAAAATGCCATACTAAATGAACTTTTAACAGATGTGGTAATCAAAGACATTTCCATAAGACATAACGTAAAAAATCTCAAATCATTAAGAGAAATGGCAGTCTATTTACTATCAAATACTGGAAAAGAATTTTCTTATAACTCTCTAAAAAAAATATTCGAATTCGGCTCCGTCAATAGCGTAATATCTTTCATATCTTATTTCGAAGATAGTTATTTATTATTTAACCTATCCAAGTTTAGCTATTCAATGAAAAAGCAATTAGTTGCCCAGAAAAAAATTTATTCAATAGACAACGGACTCTCTCGCGCAAACTCAGTTTCATTCTCTAAAGATCTAGGAAAGATGCTAGAAAATATGGTTTTCATTAATTTAAGAAAAAAATACAATGAATTATTCTTTTTTCAAGAAAAGGGAGAATGTGATTTTATTATCAAGGAAGACTTGAAAATAAATAAGGCTATTCAGGTTTGTTATGAATTAAATGAAGACAATAGAAAGAGAGAGTTAAATGGACTATCAGAAGCAATGGAAACTTTCAATCTAAAAGAAGGATTAATTTTAACTTATAATCAAGAGGACGAACTTGAGCTAGGCGGAAAAAAAGTTTTTTTGAAACCTGTCTGGAAATGGCTACTAGATTGAATTATTATTTGCCATTCCACTTTCCAAGATCACCAAGCAACACTTCTCTAACTCCCCTAAACTCATCAAACTTCCCAATATGTGTCAGCAATGACTTATGCGCTCTTTCATAAAACCTCACTTTTGTATCCGAATCAAACTCAAACTTTTCCACAATCAAAGAAGCAAAATCCCATGCCACATATTCTTCACCCATATATTCTCTAATCGCACTAAGCCTAGAAGCTCCATTAGAATTAAAATATATCTTCTCATGAATCCTAGACTCATCTCCATAAAGTTCCTGAGAACTCTCATAGTACGACTTAACATGACTAATCTCATGAAACAAAGAAAACACATTCTCCATAGATTCAATCGGCTTTATGGTTATCTTTTTATCTTCAAAATCAGCATTACAAGCTTTATACGCAGAGTCAAACTGCCACAAAGACCAATCTTTAGGCAAATATAAATTAGTATCAAACAAATATTTTTCATTATATATTTTCAAATTTTTCAATTCCTTAAGAAAAACATTCCAATCAGAATCAACAAAATCATAACTAATTTCAACATCATCCTCAAGAAAAATAGCATCAGATTTAATCTTACCCGTCAATCTTCTAAACTTGTCCAAAATCATCATATTGCCACGAAAGCCCCAATATCTTTAATAATTTACCGCCCAAGCAGATAACGACCCAATCCAACTCGGGCGCAGCCCTAACAAAGAACCAAAAACGTAAATTCTAATATATTATCCACAATGTTATCACTAAGAAATAACACATTACAACAAACTTTATAAAACAAAATTTCCCTCTTCTCCTACCCAAAATGAAAAACAAAAAAGTAACACTAATGATCCCATGCTACAACGAAGAAAAAGGCATAGTCTCTGTAATGAAAGAAGTAAAAAAATACGACCACAAATCCCACGGCTACAATCTTGATGTTCTAGTAATAGATAACAACTCAACAGATAATACTTCCAAAGTAGCAAAATCCCTAGGAGCAAAAGTAGTCTTCGAAGCTCGCCAAGGAAAAGGAAACGCAATTAGAAAAGGCTTTTCTTCCATCCCCAAAAAAACAGACTACGTAGTAATGATTGATGGCGACAACACATACAAGCCCTACGAAATGCACAGACTCTTAGAACTCCTAGACTCAGGATTCTCAGACGCAGTAATCGGCTCCAGACTAGAAGGCCAAATGATTGGAAAAGCAATGTCTCCCTCACACAGGGCAGCAAACTGGCTCTTCACATTCCTAGCACGACATCTCTATGGAGCAAACATAACCGACACCTGCACCGGATACTTCGCCTGGAAAAGATCTGTCATAGTAAAACTAAACGGTCATGCAAAGTCAAGAGGTTTCGCAATAGAAGCAGAAATGATAACAAAAATGGCCAAACTTGGCGTAAAAATGCACTCTGTCCCAATAACTTACGAACATAGAGCAGGAGAATCAAAACTCTCTCCAACAATAGACGCAATAAAAATTATCTATATGCTTCTAAAAAATGTGAAATGGAAGCCTAAACAAAAATCTAAAAGATAAATTATCTGCGTTTACCATACGCAATAAAAATCTAATATCTGCGTTTACCATACGCAAAATTTATAAAGCAAGAAACACATATCTACCTATGAAAACCAGACTTGAAGAACTAAATCCCTGGTGGAAAAACAAGAATTATAAATTTGATTTTATAAAAAGGGATAAATATCTCAAAGACTTAGAGAAACAATTTAACAGAAAAGATGTTGTAATATTAACAGGACTTAGAAGGGTTGGAAAAACCACAATTTTGAAAAGTTTAATTTCTAGCTTATTGCAAAAAAAAATAGAGCCAAAAAAGATACTATTTGTCTCACTAGACATGCTATATTTTTCAGAATTTTCCATACAAGATATTATTTTAGAATACAAAAAAATACAATCAATACCTCATGGCGAAAAACTTTACTTATTCCTAGATGAAATAACTTACAAAAAAAATTTCAATCAAGAATTAAAAAACCTATATGATCTTGGAAATTATAAGATTTTTGCAAGCTCCTCATCTGCTTCTGTTTTAAAAGATAATAAAGCTTTTTTAACTGGAAGATCAAGATATTTTGAAATTTACCCTTTAGACTTTGAGGAATTTATTCTATTTAATGGGAAAAATATTAAAGAATTAGATAATCATATTTTGAATAAACTATTTGATGAATATATGAAATTTGGAGGAATGCCAGAATATGTTCTAACCAAAGATTCTCAATACTTATCTGAACTCGTTGATGTAATAATTAGAAAAGACATTATCGCAGAAAGAAATTTAAAAAATCATAAAGCAATTTTTGATCTATACAGACTTCTTTGTGAAAGGGTTGGAAAACAAATTTCGTATAATAAATTGGCAAAAATTCTAGGATTAGATAATGAGACCATTTCCAGATATGTTTCTTATTTTTTAGACACATATCTTTTCGATATTATTGAAGTTCGCGGAAAATTAAACAAAAAATTAAAATCTAATAAAAAACTTTATTGTATGGATATTGGAATGCGAAATATTGTAACAGGATTAAGAGACTTAGGGGCAATTTATGAAAATCTTGTTTATAACAAAATTAAAAAAAATTCTCCCTCTTTTGTTTATGAAAACGGTATAGAAATAGATTTTTGTTTTGAATCCACATTAATTGAAGCAAAATTTGGACAAAAACTTGAAGGAAAACAGAAAGACTTATTTGACCGCCTTGAATTTAAGAAAAAAATAATAGCAAAAGATTTTAATTTCTTTTTAAAATAATACATCAAACACAATATTTCATCACTCTCAAATAGTACCAAACAGTAAACTTTATAAGCAAATCACACAAAATAATTCTATGAACAAACTAAAAATAGCCCTAGTCTCAGATTCAATCGCCCCATACAACCTAGGCGGAAAAGAAACAAGATCCTACGAAATAGCAACTCGTCTCGCAAAAAAAGGTCACGACGTCCACTTCTACACAATGAAACTTTGGAAAGGTCATGATGTAATAACAAAAGACGGCATCACACTTCACGGCATCTGCAAAGAATACAACCTTTACAATAAAAAAAACACCAGAAGCATAAAACAAGCCATCATGTTTGGCCTCCATTCCTTCAAACTAATCAAAGAAGACTTCGACATCCTAGAAGCAGATCACATGGTATACTTCCACCTCTTTCCATTAAAACTAATCTGCAAAATAAAACAAAAACCTTTCTTCATAACCTGGCACGAAGTCTGGGGTAAAGATTACTGGCAAGAATACATCGGAAAAAAGGGCCTAATTGGCGCATTCATAGAAAAACACTCAAGCTCTCTCCCAGACAAAATAATAGCAATCTCCACCAAAACAAAAAACGACCTAATCAAATCCCTAAACGTCCCAGCATCCAAAATAAGCATAGTAGAAAACGGAATAGATCTAAAAAAAATCAAAAAGATTAAAGCCTCGAAAGACTCCTGCGACATCCTCTACGCCGGAAGGCTAAACTCCCACAAAAACGTAGACATACTAATCAAAGCCATAGCCAAGTTAGTCAACAACAAATCCTCGGACCTCGAACCTCGGACCTCGAACCAGAACCCTCAGGTAATCATAGCTGGCATGGGACCTGAATTAAAAACTCTAAAGAGTCTTTCAAAAGAATTAAACCTAGAAAAAAATATAAAATTCCTAGGCCACCTAAAAAACTTCAACCAAGTCTTATCTCTAATGAAGTCAGCAAAACTTTTCGTCTCTCCCTCAACCCGCGAAGGCTTCGGAATGACAATAATAGAAGCAAATGCACTAGGCACACCAACTGTTACTACAGACCACAAAGACAATGCAAGCAAAGACCTAATCAAAAACGGCTCCAACGGCTACATCTCCAAATTAACAATTAACGACCTAGCTAAGAATATTAATAAGGGACTAAAGTCTTCTGCTAAAATGAAAAAGGGCTGTTTGAAAAACGCAGAAAAATACGACTGGGGCAAAATGATTACAAAATTAGAGAGGGCTTACAAAAATGGGAAATAAAAAGATAAAACTAATGATTGCGACACCTTATTTCTATCCAAAAACCGGAGGAATGGAAAAACACGTTTTTACTATATGTAAAGGCCTTGTAAAAAATCATAATTACAAAATAATCGTAGTAACTTCTAATCATGAAAATGATGAATTCAGGGAAGAAACAATAGAAGGAATAAAAATTTACAGACTACCCATTCAATTCAAAATTTCAAATACTCCCATCAGCCTTAAATGGAAAAAAGAAATTGAAAAAATTGCTGATAAAGAAAAACCGGATCTAATCAATGGTCGTGGCCCAGTACCCTTTATGGCCGATATTGCGTCCAGTGTTGCCAAAAAGAAAAAAATCCCTTTTGTTTTGGGTTGGCATTTTCCAAGTATGAAGAAAGGAAGTTTAATTATAGATTTTATAATTTCATTGTATGAAGAAATATTTTTTAAAATAATGTTAAAAAATTCTAAACGATTGATATGTTCATCTGATTTTGTTAAAAATACTTTATTGAAAGATTTCAAGAAGAAAACCACGGTAATAACCCAAGGAATAGATTCTTCACTTTTCAAAAAAATCAAAATAAAAAAGGAAAAACAATCTATAATATTTGTTGGAAATCTTGAATCTGATATTAAAGGATTAAAATACCTGCTAGAATCCATATCAATTCTAAAAAAGAATTTTCCTAATATTAAATTAAATGTTATTGGAGACGGAAATACAACTTTTTATAAAAATAAATGTAAAGAATTAGGTATGGAAAAAAATGTCTGTTTTAAGGGCAAATTGGTTGGTAAAAACCTCGTGAAAGAATACAATAGAAATCAAATTTTCGTTTGCCCATCTACTGCAGAAAATTTCCCAAGCACATTATTAGAGGCAATGTCCTGCAAGCTACCAATTATTTCAAGTAACATTGGAAACATACCCTATTTTATAAAAAATAATATTAATGGATTATTGGTTCCACCAAGAGATTCCCATGCATTGGCAAATTCAATAATTAAAGTTTTAAAAAATAAAAAATTAGCTGAGAAGATTAGCAAGAGAGGCTATCTGTCGGTTAAAAATTCTTTTAACTGGAAAGATAGATTCAACTTAACGAACAAAGTATTTCGAGGAATATCTAAAAAATGAAAATAATTCAAGTAACTCCGAAATACCCTCCAAGTATAGGGGGAGCCCAGCAAAGAATTAAAGATCTTTCTGACAGATTAGCAAAAAAAGGTCTTGATGTAGAAGTTTTTACTTCAGATATTGATTGTCCAAAAAATATGCAATTAAAATCAAAAAAAAATTTAAAAATTAATTATCTTAAGACAAAGGAATATCTCAACACACCGATAATCCCTTCATTATACAAAGAATTAATGAAAATTCCTCAAGATTCGATTATTCATGTACATATTGCTCAGGCATATATTCCAGAAATTGTTTATAAAATATGGAAAAAAAGAGGAATTCCATATATTGCACATATAAGGATGAACGTAGAGCCATCCACTTTTTTAGGAAAATTTATGTTAAAACCATATAAGGCCATTCTTTTAAAAAAAGTCCTTGAAAATGCTAAGAAAATAATTGTATTAAATAAGGATTATTTCAATTTAGTAAAAAATAAATATGGCATCTCTGAAGAAAAAATAGAAATTATTCCAAACGCTACTAGCTTCAAAGTTGTTACATCAAAATCATTTAAACAAAAAAGTAAAATAAACCTATTAGCCGTAGGAAGATTAGGTATTCAAAAAAATTATCCAAATGTAATTAAATCACTTTCTCTTCTTCCAAAAAAAATAAAAAATAAAATTATTTTAAATATCATAGGAGAAGGTCCTCAGAGAAAAGAACTAGAAATATTAATAAAAAAATTACATTTGGAAAAAAATGTTTTTCTAAAAGGAAAAATATTTGGAAAAGATTTAGAGAAATCATATGAGGAATCAGATTTATTTATTTTAGCTTCCAATGGAGAGGGATTTAGCACCACTTTGCTTGAAGCAATGTCAAAAGGTTTGCCAATAATAACATCTAATGTTATAGGAAATAGATGCGTGGTAAAAAATAAATATAATGGATATCTTTGTGGCACTGATCCAATTTCAATTTCAAAAACAATTTCAAAAACAATTAATAATAAAAAATATTGGCGGGAAATTTCCAGAAATAATTTAAAAGAAATTAAAAAATATTCTTGGAATAAAATTATTAAACAAACCAAAAACACCTATAAGGAGATAGTTGATGGAAAAATAAAAAAATGATTTTAAAAAATAAACTTAAATCACTTTTTAATTTATCTTCAATAAAGGAAGATGTTCAAAAAGAAAAATATGTAAAATTATTTGATAAAGTAAAACTTTTTACAGTAAGTAAAGAAAAATTATTCTTAAGCATAATTCTATTTACTATTATTATTAATGGATTAATTGCGGCAGATTATAATGATTATCATATTCGTGCAATATTCTCATTTGTTTTCCTAATGATTATACCAGGCTTACTAATGGTATTATGTTTCAAAATACATAAGCTAAATTTTTGGGAATATTTGGTTTACATTATAGGTTTAAGTATATCTTTCATTATACTTGCAGGATTAATTATAAATTGGATACTTCCAGCAATAAATATAACAAGCAAACCTCTGGCAACATTCTCAATATTATTGTGTTTTAATATATTTTTAACAATACTAGGAATAATTGCATGGATAAGAAATAAAAATCTAAAACCTTTTGATATAATGGTACCAAAACTTGATCTTACTAATAGACTGTTTTTTACAATAGCTTTATTTTTTCCAATTCTATCAATTATTGGAACACTTTTTCTTAATAATCATGGAGCAAACACCTTAACAATGATTATGATCGGTTGTATTGCTACATATATTTTATTAGTTACAATTTTTAGAAAACATTTAAATAAAAATATTTATCCATGGGCATTATATTTAATGGGACTAAGTTTATTATTAATGTTCAGTTTGAGGAGCTGGTATTTTATGGGTAGCGATATTGTATCTGAGTATCATTTTTTTGACTTGGCGGCTAAAAACGCTCTTTGGAGCATAGAAAACTATTCTCAAGGACACAATATTTGTCTAAGTATCAATATTTTACCCACGATAATTAATGTATTTATGGATATAAATCCATTAATTATATTTAAAATAATAAATCAGCTAATTTTTTCCTTTCTTTTAATTGTTATTTATTTATTTTTCAAGTATTTTTCAAGTTCCTTTTTTTCTTTTTTAGCAGGATTTTTCTTTATGTCTCAAGCAGGATATATGATGATTATGTCTTCACATATAAGACAAGAAATATCTTTTTTGGCAATGGGTTTTATTTTCTTAACACTGTTTAATAAAAAATTTATCCCAAAATATAAAAAATTGCTAGTTATTATATTTAGTATTATTTTAATAGTATCTCACTATTCCACGGGATACCTGACCATTATTCTCTTTATTGTTCTCTTTATGTCAGTTTTTTTTATATCTATTATTTACAAAAAAAATAAACTATTTACAAAAAAAATAAAAAAAATAAGTTTTACTCTAGTTCTACTTTTATTTATCCTAGGTTTTTTATGGTATTCCCAAACCACTCTTGCTTCTGATAACTTAATAGACTTCGTTCATAAAAGTTCATCCAACCTTAATAATTTATTTAAGGAAGATATGCATTTGGAAGGTAAATCTTTTTTAGATCAATTTAAAGTAAAGCCAGTAATAAAAGATAAAAATTCAATTATACAACAAGGTATTCTCTCACTTCAGAATCATACAGATCCCGCTGACACATATCCTTCAAGCAAATATGAAAATCTCTTTATGAGATTTATCCCCTCAGAATATATTAAATATAAATTTTCCACAACTTTTACAAATTATTTTTATATTTTTACAAATATGATAAAAAAATTAGGATATTTATTTATTTTTTTAGGATTGATATATTCCCTTTTTGTTTCAAAAATAAAAAACAATCCTGACAAATTTTTAATTTCTCTTGTAGGAATTATCTTCTTTCTTTTTATTGTATTAATAACCTTAATTCCTTTTGGATCTATTTCTTACGGTATTCTAAGGTTATATCAACAAGGACTAATACTTTTTTCTATTTTTGGAATAATAGGTGCAAATTTAATATTCGGTAAAATAAATAAAAAATATAAATATTTTTTTATAAGCCTATTTCTAGTAATTTATTTTTTATCTTTTACCGGTTTTACCAATCAGGTTATTGGAGGAAATTTAGCGTTCCCAAATCTTAATAATTTCGGGTATCATTATGATACTCAATATATCTCTAACACTGAAATAGATTCAATTAAATGGTTATCTAAAGAAAACATATTAAATGAAAAACTATATGCGAATAGAATCTATAAAAGTTCTATTATGTCCTTTGGCATCTTGCCTAATCCAGATTGGAATATATTCCCTCAAATTGTAAAAAGAAATTCATATATTTATACCGGAAATTCTGAAGTTTTCAATGGAAGAGGTTTTAGTTATATACAAGGAGATTCTATTGGCTACAGCTTCCCAAGAGAATTTATTGAAAAAAATAAAAATAAAATTTATGCAAATGGGGGCTCTGAAATATTTAGATGAAAATAGGCTTATTTATGATATCTGGAAGTTTTGCAGGAATGGAGCATGCCCTAAGAAATTTGTCAAAAAATCTAAAAGAAACCGGAGCCGAAGTAGTAATATTTACAAATCATGAAATGGTAAAACATTATTCATGCATCAAAGATATAAAGACGTACAATTTAGGAAAATACAAAAAAGGTGACAAGATAACAACGAGATATAATCTACACCAAATCTCAAAAAGGTTAAAAAATTATATGCAAAAAGAAAATTTAGACGTGCTACATCTTCACTCCGATACTTCCATTATAACTTATAATATGATTAGAAGAAAAATTTCAATGCCATTTGTGATATCTCTAAGAGGGACAGATGTAAAATCGTTTCAAAATTCTAAATCATTTTTATACAAAGTTTTTACAAAACCCACCATTACAGAGATGTTTAAAAAAAGTCAACTCATCACAACTGTAACTGATGATAAGGAGATCATAAATCTATTAAAAAAGTTTAATAAAAATATAGTTATTATACCCAATGGAGTCGATTCAAAATTATTTAAACCCGAAAAAAATATCACTCAAAAGAATAATGTTATATTATTTGCAGGAAGATATATGGAAACAAAAGGTATTATAGAAATAATAAATATTGCAAAAAAATTACCACAATACGAGTTTTGGTTTGTAGGCGCAGGTCCATTAAAAAAGAAAATAATAGGTAAGAATATCAAAGATTTAGGCTTTCAATCACAAAAAAATTTAATGAAATTATATAATCAAGTAAGTATATGCATTTTTCCATCTTGGCATGAAGCTTTTGGAAACACTAGGCTTGAAGCAATGAGTTGCGGCAAAGCAATAATTGCTACAAATATTGGTTTTTCCGAATATATGGAAGACAAAAAAAATAGCATACTTATTCCCACAAAAGATGAAAATGCCCTAAATGATGCCATTATTGATTTAATGAAAAACGATAACAAGAGAAAAAGAATTGGGAAAAAAGCTAGAAAAAAAGCCTTAATGTACAGTTGGAGAAACGTAGCCAAAATATATATAGATACATTAAAAAAATCAATTTCTAACATTTAAAACAAAATATATTAAACTCATTCCAACTAATCCAAGGGCCCAACCAACTCCAATGCCAATTAATCCCATGTCTAAAAACAAATAACTTAATCCTAAAATCAAGGAAGCCGAAAGAAAATTCATAAAAACGAGTTCTTTGGTTTTATTTTTTATTTTAAGAATGTTTTTATATGTCCCATTCACCGTAACAAAAATACCACTAATCGCTAAAATTCTCAAAAAACCAAATCCTTCTCTTGCATAATCAGCCCCAAACATCCCCAATACCAAATCCCCAAAAAAGAAAACAATAATAATAGCAGGGATAAGTAAAACAGAAATAATCTTCACCGCCTTCCAAACCAACTTCCCCAGTCCGTCGTCTGCCTTTTTCTTCTCTATCATCCATCTTCTATCATCCATCTTCTTTGGCCGACTTCCAGTCGCCCAACTTCCTTCAGCAAAAAGAGAATTAGTAGTAGCAGAAGATATCACAAACAACAGCCCAGCAATCATCATCGGCATATAATAATAAGCAACCATCTCACTCCCAAGCCTATTCAAAATCATAATCGGCAAAATCATCATCGGCAACCCCCCAACAAACCCAGCAACATAATTCCCAAAACTATACTTCCCCATTTGCCGAACAATAGAATCATAAAAAACCAATCTCGGCTCATAATCAAACTTCCGAACCAAAACAACCCCCAAAACGACAACAGAAACAATCAAACTAATCATCCAAGAACTAAACAACCCAAACGCCCCAAGACCAACTCCCAAAAACAAGCCCAAAATCTTCAAAACACTAAACAAGCTATTCTTAATCAAAATAAACTTGGTATCCCGAAGCGCAATAAAAACAGACTCAATCAAAGTCCCAAGACAAGCAAAAACCATAAAGAAAATAAACGCAAAAGAAATCAAAGCATTCTCCTTAATAAAAACCAAATCAGGAGAAAGCACTCCCATTCCAAGCAAATAAACAACACTAACAACAATACTAGCCAACCCAGCCAAAGTAAAACACGTATTAATCTTATTACTCTTGTCACGAGATCTAGGCAAATACCGAATCAACCCAACATTAAGCCCCAAGACAGAAAGTCCAGTAATTAGTCCCATAACCGAAATAAGACTCGTAGCAAGCCCAATATCAGCCGTAGAATAAAGCCGAGCCGCAACAATCCAAAACAAAAAACCAAAAAAACTCATAATCGCAGTGCTAGCTATCATAAATATCGAATTACGATAAAGACTATCTTTCATTATTTTCCCGGAAAATCCCTTAATGTCCATACAAAATCATCAAAAAATCGATATATAACCTTTACTATAGAGTCATAACATTCAACATAATAAAATCCAAAAACAAGGTCCAGGCAGTCTATCCCTTATCCCTACAACTTACTCCTCTCCGAGCAAAATCATAAAACCAAAACCAAAAAACAGAAAAATAAATCAAAAAGAAAATCATCCCAACATAAGAATGATAAAGCCCAATAGCCAAATCCCTAGAGATATAAGCCCCAACAACAAATAGCAAAAAAACCCGAAACACATTAACCAAAAAAGCCCCAACAACGGCCGGAACAAAAACCAAACAAACCTTCTTCTTATTCAACTTCCCCCAATCCATTATAACAGCAAACAAATAAAGCGAACTAAAAATAAAAATCGAATAAATCCCACTACAGGCCTCCCCAATCTCAGCCGCAAAACCATCAAAACTAATAGCAAAATCCCCAATCATCCGAACCTCTCCAATCAGCCCAAGCAAAAAAGAACTAGCCCCAACAACAATCCCACTAAAAAAAGGCCAAGCCTTCCAAACATAAAACATCAAAAAATAAACAACAATACCAAAAACAGCAAAATAACCAAGCTCTTTCCGAAACCTCTTCAAAAAATCCTTCAAAAAATCCTTCCCATAAATACCCATAATCAAAAAAACAAAAATACCCAAGAATAACAAATGAAAAAGAAATATACTAAGCACACCAGGAGAAAACTTATCAATATTAAGCGTCAAAACATAAAAACACAAGGTGCAAACAAAAGATAAACCCATTCTCGAATAATCCGCATTCTCACGCCTAAAAAACTTCATCTTCAATAGCCTATCTCTATAAAACAAAACAAACCCAAAAATAGAAAAGAGCATTACCTTCCCCATTCCACCATAAATAAAAAACTTAAAATCCATAAGCAAACTAGAGACAACAATCCCCTGCCCAATAACAAAAGATATCAAAATAAACAAAACTAAAAAAACCCCGGTCCTACCAAGAAACTGCCTAAATCCTTTCCCAAACTTCATAGAAAATACTCTCAAAATCAATATATAACTCTTACTATAAAGTCATAACGCGGACAATTGCCCAAGTCGGCGAAATTTAATTTTGCCCCAAGTAAAAAAATGAAAATTTTTTCGGGGTACTTTTCCGCAATTCAGGCGCCTAATAAATATTTCGCAAGAGAACCACGCTTCTCTGAAGAAATGAATCTAGGGATTCCTATGAATACCAACCTGACGATTTATTGCCCCAACATTCCGCAATTAGGGGTATGCAGAACTGCCCACCAGAATAAATATCAATACACCCTATATCCAAAAATTACTCTCAACAACAACCTTATCCAAAACCAAATGCAAAATAATAGCACCCAAAAACAAAACCTCACAAACAACAATCTCCCAAAACCTCTTTCGACTAATCTTATCAAACTCATGAAAAATCAACAAGCCCAAAGTCAAAACAAAACATAAAACTCCCCAAACATAAAAACTATGACTTATAGGAGCAATTACCCCAAACAAGTCCTCCCTCATTAAGCTGCCAAAATCAAGAGACAAAATCTTAACAGCAGGAATCCCAAAACTAAGAAGATCTGGAATCAAACTCCCCAACCCAAAAGCAATACCGCACTTAAAATTACGAATTCCAAAACCAAAAATCAAACCACCAATAAGCGCAACACTCACATGAGTCAACAATCCAGCCATATTAAAAATCTAAGATAACTTAATATCTTCAACAAATTCCTCATTTATTTTAAGCATTTTACTTGACACCTTCTTCAAATGATAAGATATAGTTCTATTAGTTCCTATTGCAACATAAATAATATCCTTCCCAAACCTCTCAATACTTGCCCTAACTGCCTCAGAAAAATCCCCATCATTAGAAATAAGAAATGCCTCATCGTACTCATCTGCCTGTGCATCCAAAACAAGATCAAGCGCCAAATTCACATCCGTAGCTTTTTCCACATAATACTCATTCCCATCCTTTTTTCGCTTCTCCAATCTTCCAAAAATAATATTCAAATTTTTAATTTCTCTAAGTTTATCAAAAAAACTTTGTTGTTTACTATACATTTCAGAGTTCTGAGCCTGATCAACAGAAGCTATATAATAATTTATTTTTATCAAATCATTTTCTCCAATTAACTTACTGCAAAATTTATCTATATCCACTAATTGATTAAATCTCTTTTTCATAGAAAAATAAAAATTACTTCCGTCAATATAAATAGATATTTTTTTCATATAATTAAAAAAATCATGGGGTCCGTGAAGATCCCATGGAGTTTATTATTAACACTCACTCTTTAATCTTTAAAAATCTTACGATTGCAAGAAAATCATCCCGATCACCAAAGACCAACAACAAAATCCCAAAATCCAACCTTCTCACCAACGTCCCCACGCTCAAAACCAACAAACCCCTCCAAAACCAAAATCCCCCCATCATCATCACAAGCCCGAATCTCATCCCTAAAAACCTGACAATCATTATAACAACTCCTCACTTCAACACCCTCAACACAACTGCTCCAAAGCCCACAATCCCAAAAAACATCATTACAAGTTCCCGCATGACGAATCTCACTACTCTCATCCCGAACCATAACAACATTATAAACCTCATTTCTCAAAACAAAATCCTCGTGCTCAAAAACCCACATAGAAGAATAATCAACCAAATCCTCAAGCAACAAATCCTCAAAACCATCCTTAGAAAACTCCAAAACCAACTCATCCCCGTCCTCACATTCAAAATCCAAAAAGTCCACTCCATAGGCCCCATCACTATAACTCAAAACCTCAACACCATAATCCCCACAAAAAACCTGGGTCTCAACACCCTCAATAACATCCCCACCAAGGTCCCCCTCATAAACAACTCCATTAAAAGACACCTCGGCACAAGCAAAACCAACAAAAAACAATCCAAAAAATAAACCAACAAAAAACCTATTTACCATCTAATCTTTCCTTGCAACAAAGAAAACAGCAACAGCACTAAGCATTGTAAGCATACCAACAACAACACCAAACTCAGGAACTAAAGGAACATGGATAATCGCAACATCCCAAGAACAACCTTGACTACAAGCAAATCCAGTTTTAACATTAGAACCATAACTAGGATGTGAAGCAAAAACACTTATTTCATTATCTCCACTGCAAACACTCTCACTCAAAGTAAACTCATAATACCCACCAACAGAACTAGTAGTAGTCTCAGTATTCCCATCACAAGTAACTTCAACATAAGCACCTTCAACTGGAGCACCACTGTTTTCAGCATAAATTGTACCAGCAACTATTGTACCAAAAGAAGTAGCACTAATCATACCAAAAGATAAAACAAACATTCCCAAAACCAAAACTCCAAGCATTTTTCTCATAACAAAGTTGTTAACAATTCCGTTTAAATAGATTATGGTACTCCATTATACAATAAAAAACCCACTCTATCTCAAACACCACCCAACCCCTCAGCGCAATTCCCCTCCCTTCTCTCTACATAACAGTTCCCACTTCCCAAAATATACACAATTAATATTAAAACAACCAACTACACCAAAAAAACAATTCCCAAAAAAATCAAATCAAACAAAACACAAAAGAAAAGATTTCTCCCAAAAAAATAAATCAAACCTAAAGCTACCCCAACACCAAAAGCCAAAACACCAAACAAAGCCCCAAATGTCAAAGACAGTGCCCCGTAGAGTAAAGCCGGAATAAAAATAGAATAAAACTCCCCATACATCTTCTCAATAACATTCTGCAACAATCCCCTAAAAAAAACGTTCTCAGCAAAAGCGATCAAAGGAATAACCGCAATCATAACCAATCCTCCACCCTCAACAAAAAAATGTCCCAAAATCCCAAACAAAACAGCCACCACAACCACAAGAGGCAAAATCCAAACCCTCTCAAAATTCCCAACAAAGTCAAAGTCAAAGTCAAACTTAACCAAGTAATAAAGACTCAAAAATAGCAAAATCCCATATCCAACAATTACTTTCCAAATAAAAGAAACATCCAAAAACAACTCAGATATCCTAACCAAAGGAATAATCAAAAGCACCAATACCATAACCTTAAACTCCTGGCAAATACCTTTCAAAGACAAAACTCCCAAGGCCCCACTAGTCAAAACAACATATCCCCAAAACCCAAAAACCTCACTCAGGCCCAAAACAACTTCATTCAAAATCCCAAACAAGACAAATACCCAAATCAATATCTTCTCTAATTTCATATCAAACCTCACCACCCAAAAGAATCATTAATGCACAGTAGCGTTTAGTTGAGCAAGTCGAATAGATAGCATTTTTTTGGGAACCACGCTTCGCAAAAAAATGGATTTTATAATTTTTCAAAGAAAAATTATACCCCAATATCTCTCTTGAGGGATATTGATAATTCACCATTTACTCATAATATTTTGAACAAACATAATACAAAACAACAACATCAAAACAACAACGTTTGGCAAAAACACCTCCCTCATCCTTTTATCCCCAAGCTCAATAGTAATCAGGTAAACTATCAATAAAACCGACAAAGCAATAGGCGAAACTGTCTCCCCCAAATATCCAAATATCATATAATAAAACATCTCAAACCATATATAAAGCTTACTATAAGTAACCCCACAAAAGTAACAACATAATAACAATCAAAACATATATGCTACAATATACTATATTAAAGTATATATATTGAGACCAAAAAAAACCCACAACTTCATATTAAAAATATGAAGTTGTGGAAACAAATATCAAGAATCTTTTGAAAAATACATTGACTCAATATCTTCCCGAGACCCAAAAACCCAAAGATCTGTCTTGGATTTTTCAATAATTATAATTTTTTTCAAGCTTTTCCCTTTACCATCCTCAGTATCAAAGATGATTGAAAAAGCCTCTTTAAAATAATCGCGACCATTTCCCTCCACATCAATCGGAATAGCTATCTCCAAAAAATCACCACTAACATTCTGCAATAGACCAATAGTATACTTTTTTTCACCCAACTCAATCCTAGTTATTCCAACATATTTTCCCACATGTTTTATATGTAAATCCATGATCATAATTTTCTCCTCAAACTTTAAACTTCCAAAAACAAACCTCCCCTCACCCAAACAAGAGGAGACTGCAAGCAAACGGTACATATTAACTACAAAATCATCCCCGAATAATCTGCTCAAGGATTTCCTTTGTATTCAACAGTTCTTCATACATAGTCCCCAGCTCCAACGGACTAGTTGGAATGTCTGAGTTAAACAATTGCGTGCTATGCATCACTACAAACAATTCTTTACTATCAGGCACAATTGAAAACTCTCCCATTAAACATCCCGCAACTTCCACCGTTTTACCCCTAAACCTTTCTTCCTGAAATACTCCAATGAGCCCCTCCATGTTTCCTATTTCAGAATAAGAAACTCCACCCCCATTTACATTAGGCATTCTATATTTTTTATCCTCATCAACTTTAACCACAACACCATCAACTGTTACATATTCCCTAATAGGCATAATCTCATTCCTTCATTTAAATTTTAACTCCAAGAAACAAGGCTCCCCATTCAAAACAAGGAGCCACTCAAAACTCAACAATCAAGACTTTTGAGACTCGTCACGAAAAACCACATCATACCCTTCACAAGAAAGTCTCCGCTCCAAGTCACTCATCTCATTCAGCCTATCTTTAACCACAAGAACAACTTTCCTCCCAACAATCTCAATGCGCCCACGATCCACACCTCCCTCCCCAGAAATCCAAGAAAGATGAATCTTTCCATCATTCTCCCAATGCATAATACCAAAGACAGCTTTAACGACATCTCTAATCTCGTCTATCTTAGGCTCTTTAAACTCCATAACACCCTCCTAATTCAAATATTAATATTAAACAACTCATCATAAAGACAAGCATCACCTATTCATTACATTGAGAACAAAGACTGACTAAGAATCTTGGCTAAATTCCTCCGCCCCCAAGCCTTATATCTCTTATATCTCTTACCACCCTCCTTCTATGACTCCGTCCCCAAACAACCCTCCTATACCTAGAACTCTGCGACTTAAAAAAACAAACAGAATCACTTCCCAAAAAAGGGAAATCCTCCCATTTATCCCCTTCCAAGCCCCCTATCTTCTTTTCCGCATCCACTCCCTCCGGCTTCTCAAAAACAAAAGTCCCAAGCCAACTTTTCTCCATCATATCACCATTACCCCTCTCCACAGAATAACCAGCACAAGGATAAAAACTCATAACAACCTCCACTAATTAAATTTAACAACCTATTCCACCTATTCCAAACAATCTGCCATAGACACCTCTACGTAAGATTTCTTTGAATAACCCTATTCCAAGGAAAAATCAATTTCCCACGAGGTATCCCTTCTCTTTTCCGCAATATTTCCGGAGAATCACTAGTCAATTTACATTAACGTCATTACTTGATCTCTATTCAGTGCGGGTATTTCATTTGTATAAAAATCAGAATCCCAAAGCCTACTTAAATCTTTCCAACTGAAACCTCTAAAGAATAGTAACAGATAACAAACTTCCACCGCCCACCAAAAAAAATTCGCGCAGATTTGCCCAATTCGGCAGAATAAAAAACCAACAACCATTCCCAAAACCTATCATCAAACTAAAAAACAAGTCTAAAATTCCCCCCACTTATTCCCCTTATCTTATTCCTTGCACCTTACCCGACATCTCCAAAGATAAACAACACTAGAAACAGCAACCAAACCCAAAACAATCCAAGTTAGCTCCCTCAAATAAGAAACAATCAAAGCCTCATTCTCTCCCAAAAAATAACCCAAGAAAGCCAAAATCGAAACCCAAATCCCAGCTCCAAGCCCAGTATAAACACTAAACTTCAAAGGATTCATCCGAGCAAGACCAGCAGGAAAAGAAATATACTGCCGAACCACAGGAACAAGCCTTCCATTAAAAGTAGAAATATGACCATGCCTCTCAAAAAAATCCTCAACTCTTTTCAAGTGATGCTCCTTCAAAAACCTCAAAACAATCCTTCGCCCAAACTTATCGGCAATAAAATAATTAAGCCAAGCACCACCTAAACTTCCCAAGGTCCCAGCCAAAATAACCAACCCCAAATTCATCTCACCCATAAAGGCCAAGTATCCAGCGGGAACAATCACAACCTCACTTGGAAAAGGAAAAAAACTACTCTCCAAAAACATCAAAATAAAAATACCAAAATACCCAAGAGCCCCAATAAAATTCACCAAAAACCCAACAATAACATCAAACACCATAACATAATCCACAAAAACAACTTATTAAATCTTACACACCACAACCACAATAAATTTAAGTCCCATTTACCTCATAAAACCATGTCTCAACTCTCCAAATTAATAAAGGGCGTCAACAAAAAAATCAAAGCCTTCGACACCAAGCTAAAAACCTCATTCATTCTAATCCGCCAAGATCTAGACGACATGCAAATAATAATAGACGCAATGCGAAAATTTCTCAAGAAAAAAGACAAAGAACACACAAAACAAGACAAATACGCAAGAAAAACGCAAGAACGACTAACAAAAGAAGTCGAAGAATTCACAGAAAAAACAACCCAAATAAAACTCGCCTTGTCTCAAATCAACGCAATAAAGTCTGAAGTCGTAATAAGAAAAGATCTATTCAGAATCGAAGAAAGAATCAAGGCTTCGTTTTCAAGAGACATAGAAAAATACAAAAAAGAAACTATCAATCTCAAAAAGGAACTAAAAGAATCAAACAAAAAAATCAAAGCGCTAGAAAAAGGAACAATCTACATCCCAAAAAAATTCTGGTTCTCAAAAAACTAACTTCTACCAACAGCACAATTACGACCAGCACCCTTCGCATCATAAAGTCGAGAATCCGCTCTACCGAAAAGAGAATCTACGCTATCCTTAACCATATAATTAGCAACTCCAGCACTAATAGTAATAAACTTTTCACACTCTTCTCCGCTCTCATTAGTAAAAGTCATAGGCTCTCGAGCAACCCCTTCAACTATATCTTTAGCAACTTTCATTGTACCTTCATAAGAAGTATCCGGCAAAACAACAGCAAATTCTTCTCCTCCATACCGAGCAACAACATCATTATCCCGAGTAACAATATTTCTGTAAACATCAGCAACTTTTTGCAAAACGGCATCCCCGGCCTTATGTCCGTATGTATCATTAAATTCCTTAAAATTATCAATATCAAGAACAATCAAACCGGAATTATATTTAATAGACTTTTCATTTTTAGCACTATGAGAACCCCTTGAACCTCTAGTAATCTCATGTCCAATAGCAATATCAAAAGCTCTCCTATTAGGAAGTCCGGTTAAATCATCTTCCAAAGAAAGGCTCTCTGCTTTCTCAGCGAGATTTCTTCCAATATAATTAGCCTTTTCGGCCTTATTCAATTCAACCATAGCATCAATATTTTCAGGAACATAGGAATAACTGTTGCATAAAACATCAGCAACAACATCAAAACTATCTCCTTCAATTTCATTCTCCAAACTCTTTACCATCTATTCTCTAACTCAACCCAATATATAAACCTTTCTATTCGTCACCCCATCAAAGTAACAACAATATTAACACTAAAATCCCACAAAAACTTATAAGCTAAAGCCTCGATTTTCACCCCATGTGGTCCCTACATAAAAAAGATGTGAACTCAAATTCAATTCTCGACGCTGGCGAATGCCTAGCCCCCCTAACTTTCTCCAACAACAAAACCCAAGCCGACATAGTCCAAGAAGTCTTAACAGAAATAGAAAAAGGCAACAAACTAATCTTCATCCGCGGAGTCTGTGGCTCAGGAAAATCCGCCATGGCCCTAAACCTAGCACGCCACTTCAAAAAAACCTCAATAGTAGTCCCAATCAAATCCCTACAAGAACAGTACGAAACAGACTACACCAAGAAAAAATTCATCCTAAGAAAAGACGGCAAACCACTAAACATCGCGGTAATAAAAGGCCGAAACAACTTCCGGTGCCCATTTAATGGAGAAAGAGCAGACGACACAGAACTCCCCTGCACAATCGAACTTCGAGAAAAAAACACAGGTCAACTCTTACAATACATAGACCAAAATCCAGAAGCAAGTAATGAAGAATTTTCAACAGCCTCAGACATCAAAAGAATGAATGTAGGCCCAGTTTGCCCCTATTGGGCCCCACTAATGCCCGCAGAAATAAATCCAAAAGGACTAGAGGGAGCAAAGAAAATAAAATACAACGCAATCTCCGGAAAAGAATACGCACTCTTCCAAAGAAAAAAAGGCTGCCCCTGCACAGACCAATATGAAGGATACGCAAACGCCGACGTCCTAATTTTTAACTCAATGAAATATTCAATAGAATCCCACATCGGAAGAAAACCGAAAACAGACCTAGACATAATCGACGAATGCGACGAATTCCTAGACTCCTTCTCAAGCGAGAAAAAAATAAACCTAAACAGACTAGTCCAAGCCCTCTCAAGCCTAATGCCAAAAGACCAAGACAAAAGAACCGCCGTAAAAAACCTACTCCACCAAGTCAACGAAATCCTATTCAATCCACCTTTAACAGACATAGAAAAACTAGACAAGTCCCCAATCCTACAAATCCTAGAAACAGCAATCGAAAACCCAAACCTAGCAGAAGACGAAGAAACAAACTACTACAACACACTAGTAGAAACCGCAAGATCTTTCGAGAACCTCCTAGACGAAACCTACATAGCAATCCAAGAAGAAAAACCATACAACCAACAACGACTTTTCAACCAACAACCAACAACCAACAACCAACAACCCGTGGTAGTAACCCTAGTCTCAATCAACCTAGCCCAAAAACTCTCTGAACTAATAGAGCAAAACAACGTCCTAGTAATGATGTCAGGAACCCTCCATTCAGAGGTCGTCCTAAAAGATATCTTCGGGCTAAAAGATTTCAAAATAATAGAAGCCGAAGCAAAGGCCCCGGGAAAAATTAACAAAAAAAGAACCAACGCCGAACTGAACTGTTCCTTCTCAAACTTCAAAAACGGCACAATAACAAGAGCCCGATATCTAAAAACAATGGACATGCAATTAGCCAGAGCAACCCCACCAACCCTAGTCCACGTCTCAGCATTCAAAGACTTACCTTCAGAAGAAGAAAACAAAAAATTCATGCTAGACAATCTCATCACACAAGAAAGATTAAGGGAACTACAAAAAAGGGGAAACGCCTCAGTAGAAGAATTCATCAACAAAGAAGAGAGCATATTATTCTCAACAAAATGCGCAAGAGGAATAGATTTCGCAGGAGACAAATGCAATTCAATCATTGTAACAAAATTCCCATACCCAAACATCCAAGGCCTTTTCTGGAAAATCCTAAAACAGGAACAACCGGACAAATTCATGCAATTCTACATGGACAAAGCAAAACGAGAACTAATCCAAAAAGTTTCCCGTGGAGTAAGATTCAAAGGCGACAAAGTAGATTTATGGTCTCCAGATGTTAGAGTTTTAAACGCAAAGTTAGATTAGCAAAGTATTCTACGCGGGCGAAGCCCTTACCAAGAACCAAAGACTAACAACCAAAAACGCGAAGCCACGCTTCGCTCCTCCGTGAGGTTCAAATGTGACAAAATAAATCTATGGTCTCCAGATGCAAGAGTCCCAAACGCCAAATTAGATTAGCAAAATTTATAAAGGTATATCCATTGATATACCCACTGTAACCAAAAAATACAATACAAAAAAATAGTAGATCGATCTACAAAAAAATAAAAAATGCAAAAAAATCCCGCAAGATCTCCCAGGTTAGATACTGTCCTAATGGTAGAAGAATTTATACAAGAAAAAGATGGAGAATACAAAAAAAAGAAACTATGGGAGAACCTTCCTAAAAAAATGATGTATCAAACATACAGCACGATCCTAGACTATCTTTTAGTTTCAGGAAAAATATCAGTAGACGCAGAAGGAAAAATAGGATGGATATTCTACCCAGAAGCAGCGGAAAAAAGACTAAAAGATGCCCATCTAACATGGACTGGAGGAAAAAGATAAAACCGTGTCAAATCCAATTCGCAGACAAAAAAGTGCAAGCCTCATATGAAAAAACAAAAGAAAAACCACTAAAAGACCAGTTGGAAAGAGCCCTTTGCGACATAAAAGAAAATCCATTCTGCGGAATACAGATTCCCAAAAAATTAATCCCGAAAGAATATATTCAAAAATACAAAGTCAAAAATCTATGGAAATACAATCTCCCAGGAGCATGGAGACTTACTTATTCAATAGAGGGAAGTGAAACAGTAATTATAGCAATCATCCTGGATTGGGTAGACCACAAAACATACGAAAGAAAATTCAAGTATTAATTCAACCGCTCAGGACATCCAAGGTCTCTTCTGGAAAATCCCGGCCCACCAGGGTCATGCCGTTTGAGGCGAAAACAAGAACAACCAGACAAATTCATGCAATTCTACATGGACAAAGCAAAAAGAGAACTAATCCAAAAAGTTTCCCGTGGAGTAAGATTCAAAGGCGACAAAGTAGATTTATGGTCTCCAGATGTTAGAGTTTTGAATGCTAAGTTAGATTAATAATACACCAAAATTACCAATGCAAATATCTTCCGCCTAACCCAACAGCCACTTCCAAACCGGCAAAATCATAATCTTCACCCCACTAAAAACAATCTCTTTATCCTGATCCATAGTCAAAATCAACCCCTTCTTCAACCCAAACTTCGAACAAGCCTCAACCAAACCATCAACCTCTCTATCACGATTCTTATCATCCAAATCATAACAAACCTGAACAGCCTCCACAATATCCGCCCCATCTCGAACAACAAAATCACATTCACCCTTCTCTCTAAAATAATAAATCTCCTGATCTCTCCGCCTAAGCTCAATCGCAACTAAATTCTCCAAGAGATTACCCAAATTCTCGCTAAACCTAAAGCTAAGTGATCGAGCCAAACCATTATCAATAGAATAAATCTTTTTTGGATTTTGAACTTGTTTTTTTACAGAATAATCAAATTTACTAGTAAAGAAAAATAAAAAAGAACCTTCAAAAGAATCAACAATATTTTTTAACGTCTCTAAGTTTTTCACCCCAGAAATCTTCGACAAAGTTCTTAAGCTAATATCTGTCGCAACATTAGACTGCAAATACAAAGAAATTTCCTTAATAGTTTTATTTAAATTAACATTAAACCTATTAATAACATCCCTATATAAAATATTTTCATAAAGTTCTCTTAAAACAATATTATTATTTTCCAGCACCATCTTAGGAAAACCCCCATCAAAAAAATATTTCTTAAATTCTTTTTTTACCTTTATTTCCTTCTTGGAATTAAGTTTTAAATCAGATAAATCAACTTTCTTGTAATTCAAAAACTCTCCAAAACTAAAAGGAAACAAATTTATATTAATGCTCCTCCCAGTCAAAACCGTAGAAATCTCACTACTAAGCAAGTGAGAATTAGATCCAGTTATAATAATTTTATATTTATCTTTAATTCTATCAATCCATTTTTCCCAACCAAAAACTTCCTGAATCTCATCAATAAAAAAACAAACATCTTTACTATATTCATTCTCTTCCAAATAATCCAAAATATCTTGAAAATTAGAAACTTCAAAATCAAGGAATCTTTCATCATTAAAATTAATATACAAAAAATTATTTTCATGTAATTTTAATTCATCAAAAATTAATTTCAACAAAGAAGACTTACCGCACCTTCTGACCCCTGCAATAATTATTGGCATCTTTAATCTCAAAAGATTCAACAAATCATCAGACTTCTCCCTTTCAATCAATTCAGATATACTCAAAAAATCCTTCTGTTGCTCATACAAAACTTTGCATAAAATATTTTTCTTCATATAATAACACAACTAAATAACTTTTTAAAACTTTCCATAGTGATACAAAAAATGTATCACTATATTTCCATAGTGATACAAAAAATGTATCACTATTTACCAATCAACCCTGACTCTTATTTCTTAATTCTAACCCAATCCTCGCCGCAAAATTCCCATACTCAAAACACCAAGGCCTCTTCTGGAAAATCCCGGCCCACCAGGGTCATGCCGTTTGAGGCGAAAACAAGAACAACCAGACAAATTCATGCAATTCTATCTTGACAAAGCCAGGAGAGAACTAATCCAAAAAGTTTCCCGAGGGGTAAGATTCAAAGGCGATAAAGTAGATTTATGGTCCCCAGATGTACGAGTTTTAAATGCAAAGTTAGACTGATTTTTTATCCATGCCTTATTTTATCCAGCATATCATAAAAATCTATTTTTTTAAAAACTTTAGACTGTTTGTTCAGCTCTAAGTATCTAGTCTCATGTGCTAACTTTAATATTTCAAGAGCCCGATCCCATGTTTTCGAATCATCTTTTTCCGTATATATACTCTCTCCGCCACTGGGAGAACTAACCGCTCTCGCCAAAGTCCCAGTATGCGTTGCAAACTCACTGTACCCCAATACACCTTCTTTTGAAAAACCATACACCGGAACTTCAGTGTGTGCATAAACCTCATCTCTTCCATGATTTTTCCCAGCAGTTACAATACAACTATAAATTCCCCTTGGGCGCAAATTTTTATCCCTAAATTTCCCCCCAAGCCTTTCCTCAATGCCCCCCTTCTGAAAAGGAAAGTTCAAATCAACAAAAGCAATATCTGGCCTATATGTTTGTAATAATTTTTCCCCTTCATCAAAAGTAGACACTGTCTCTATTCTCTCAGCTTCTCCAAATGCTTCCAATGCAGCATTTATATTCTCAGACCTATCATCTAAAATCATTATCTTCAAATCTTTCATCTCATCCATTATCATGCAATAGTAACAATAAAACCTTATATAAGAATAACCCCCCCCCACACCGGGAGTTCAAAAACAAAAACTTATAAACTCCAATCCCCTAGACAAACCATGCTAAAAGAAAACTTGCTAGAAATCGGATTCACAAAAAACGAGGCCAAAATATATTTCGCAATCCTAGAACTAGGAGAATGCAAAGCCGGAGAAATCCTAAAACAGGCAGGCATCAACACAGGAAGACTCTACGATATAACCAACAGCCTCATAGAAAAAGGGGTCGTCTCCTACGTAATAAAAAACAACACAAAACTTTTCTACGCAACCGACCCTTCAAGATTAATAGACTACATCGAAGAAAAAAAAGAAATTCTAAACAAAAAAGAAAAGGCAATAAGAAAAATAATACCATCCCTAATTAAAAAAAACCAACTACTAAAGAAAACATATAGAACCGAAGTATTCCAAGGAATAAATGGTATAAAATCCGCAGTCAACATGGCATCAAAAGAACATAATAAAAACAACGTATTCTACATTATGGGAGTACCAAACATCGAAGACGAAAACCTATTGCTCTATTTCCACCAATGGAATAATATAAAAGTCAAGAAAAAAGCCAGAGTAAAAATTATTTACAACGAAGAAGCAACCATAAAAGCCAAAGAAAGAAAAAAGACACCATTTACAAAAGTAAAAATCATGCCAAAAGGAATTGTAACTCCCGCCTGGATATGTATAATAGAGGATTATGTACTCATAATCACAATAAAAGGAGAAACAAGCTGCATCCTAATAAAAAATCAAGAAGTCGCAAAATCCTACTTAGGATTCTTCAATATGATATGGGATATGTCAAAATAAAAAATCCTATTCAAAATACTTCTCCAATTTTAACCATCACAAATCTTCTCATTACTAATGCAAGCATCTTCTCATTACTAATGCAAACTATTAAATACTAAAAAATCCTAACAAAACCATGATACTAAAACAAGAATTAAAACAAATAATAGCTTCCCAGAGGAAACAGATAGATTCCAAAAATAAAGGATTAACTCGAGACAAATTAAAACAATTCAAGATAATAAAAAACTTCGCCCTAATAATATCCGGGATAAGAAGATGCGGCAAATCCACACTACTTCTACAATCAATGGCAAAAAACAAAAATTTTCACTACCTAAACTTCGAAGACCCAAGACTAAAAAGCTTCGACATAAAAAATTTCGAACTCCTACAAGAAGCCTTCAAGGAAGAAAACTCTTCTCATTTATACTACTTTGACGAAATCCAAAACCTACAAGATTGGGAAAACTATATCAGATTTCTATTAGACAACGACAAGCTCGTAGTAATAACTGGATCAAACGCCTCCCTATTATCAAGAGAACTCGGGACAAAACTTACGGGAAGAAACCTAAAACTAGAACTCTTTCCGATGTCTTTCAAAGAATTTCTAAGCTTTAAAAAATTAAAACCATCAAAAGACACATTTGAAAAATACCTAAAAATTGGAGGATTTCCCGAATATATAAAAATACAACTAGATGAAATCCTACAAAACCTACTCTCCGACATAATATCAAGAGATATAATAGTAAGACACAACATAAGAAATTCAAAAATCTTATACGAAATGACAGTATACCTCCTAGGCAATATAACAAAAGAATTCTCCTACAACAACATTAAAAAAACCTTCAATCTCGGTTCCGTCAACACAGTCTCATCCTTCATATCTCACCTAGAAGACAGCTATATAATATTCACGCTACCCAAATTTAGCTATTCCCTAAAGCAACAACAAGTAAGTAACAAAAAAATATTTGCAATTGACAACGCATTCTCAAGAGTAAACTCTCTAGACTTCTCAGAAAATAAAGAACAGCTATTAGAAAATCAAGTATTTATAGAGCTAAGAAAAAAACACAAAGATTTATTCTACTTCCAAGGAAAAAATGAATGTGATTTTTTAATAAAGGAAAAAACTAAAATTACACAGACAATTCAAGTTTGCCATGAGTTAAATGATAAAAATAAAGAGCGAGAAATAAATGGGCTATTAGAGGCCATGGATAAATTCGAATTGACTAAAGGAATAATATTAACACGCGATCAGGAAGATAAAATAATTATAGATAACAAGAAAATAGTATTAAAACCAGTATGGAAATGGATAACTGAGTAGCTTCTTTCTTGATACAAACCCAATCCCTCTTCAACTCATCATCAATCAACTGCACCGAATCACTAGGCTTAACTAATCCCATTCCAAATCATTTCTCCCCTTCCTCTCCAAGCCAAGCCAACTTCACCCCCAAAAACCCCCACACCCCGACACACCCACACCCCGCGAGAATCTCAATTCTCACCAACCCATTAGCAAACACATTTATATATTTCACAAACTATAACTAATAAATTCAAAAACATGAAAGGAGGTAATATGAAAAAAAACAAAGAAACTTTTGTGTCAATTAATAGAATAACACTTGGATTAGTGATGTTAATCCCAGGACTCTTAGCGCTATTCTCTACCGGACCAACAAACGTAGCAAGCTTTCTATCAAGCATAGGATTCCCGATATCCATATTTTTCGCATGGATACTAATAGCTTCAGAAATACTATGTGGTATGGCAATATTGGCAAATTACAAACTAGAATACACAGCACTGCCACCAACACTAATAATGATACTAGCAGCACTCTTAGTCTCCTTACCAATAAGTGAATGGCCATCTTTCTTGATGCATATCGTAATAGCAACAAACTATTTACTACTTGCAGCAATGAACAAGTAAAAACAACTTTTATTTTATTTTTATTTATTAAAACCTCTAAGCCCACAACCCTTAAAAAACAAAACCAACTCCTAAAGCAATGCCCATATCGCATAATGGTATTGCACACGGTTGGAAACCGTGACCTTTCGGGGTGTCCAAGTTCGATTCTTGGTATGGGCGTAGAATTTTTGGGTATATAACAACTTGGAAAAATGTGACACTTATTTATAAATTCTAATCACACATATTTTTATAAGTAAATTAATTTTTTAATAGCTATGGAAGACGCTAGAATAATTCCTGACAATAAGGAAGTTTCATCATTAGATAACATGTTGTCACCAGTTAAACAAATAATTGAACCTCTAGATAAAGGGCAAAATGTATTAATCCAATTTGGAGATACTGTATCTTTGTTAAAATATGAAGGGGCAGAAATTGGTTCAACTGACCCATTGAATGTTAGAGCAAATAGACATACTAACATAATGTGTATTGGCAATTTATTAATGCCTCGTGACAACGACCCATATACCCACAGGGATTCCTCAAAAAGAATAACCGAGAAAGCAAGAGTTGAGATACTTAGAACTCATAGAATTGATTTTGATTTTGATAAAGAATTTGGGATATATTTACCTTCTGCTGAAAACCATACTGACTTGTATTTAACATTAGCTAATAAATTCGGAGATGGTCACATTGAAAAAACTGTTGATGGCGTAACTATAATTGCCGATGAGGGCTTATTAGTTGAAAAATTAAAGGAAATTAGTAGACCACAATATTTTGAAAAGAATATTATTCCATTTATTGAAAATAGAAACACAGATTTGGAAATGCCAAAATGGGGGACTAAAGGAAATATAGTTACTGGATTAATTAATAGATTTAGAGGGAATGGAGATTTAAGAAAGCCCTCATATGGTAAATTTAATATGTGGGTCGCAAATGACTGGCTGACACGAGCAACAAAAGATTTAGAACATGGTGACTTTGTTTATGTGGGGTCAAAAGAAGAAGTTTATCTATTAAGTGTCGCAAAGAATGATGATGGTTCACTATATATGCAGGGGACATACACGACATCAACTAAACCCATGCTTCATTTTTCAAATAACTATTTGGGGCATATGAGTAAATTCGATATGCAAAGACCAATGTTTAAGGGAAGTGGGTCGTGTAATGTGGCAGAATATAGAACCTCTGATGCCCCAGGATTTAATGGAGTCCCTTTTGTTTTTTCATCAATAGGAAGAAAGCAAAATTGTAAAAATTCTATTTTTACTGGTGAGCCAGATATTATTACAGGAAATTTGGAAGAAGCTCTGGGACATTTTGAAACAACAGATTTTAAAGAATTTGGGGATATTGTAAAAGCATATTCTCATAAAGCACATGAACCAACTCCAAATTCAAAACCCAATGGAAGATTTTTTTATTGAAGATATTTCCCAATCTTAGATAATGATACTAATCAATCCAGTAAAAATAAGAAAAAAACACTTACACCAATCAAAACAATATGTTTCTTTTTCATAATTGACATAATATAATATAACTTCTAAATATACCTGGCTTTTTGGGCATTATACCAATCTCTTAAAAAAATATTCTATAACACTGGAACTCATGGCCCCTCGGGGCGTCGAGGTTCGATTCCTCGTGTGGACGTAAACTTCTAAGCAAAACAGTCCCATTTTTAACATAATTTGTACTTAGGAAAAGTAGTAAAGTTTATATGTATTCCTCATAACAATATAATGACAGGGGGAAAAGAGACACTAAAATTAATCTCGAAATCTTTAGAAAAAATAGAGTCAAACAAAAGTGATATTAACACAGAAGGTTAATATGGAACAATAGGACAATTAGCATTAATTTTTCAAATAAAAAAATTATTTCAATGCCCCACAAGCCGCTTCAATATCTTCACCAAACCCTTTCCTCATAAAACACTTATACCCAATCTCCATCAACCTCTCCTTAAAATATTCCATCCTCTCCAAAGAAGAGCTCTTCACCTCCTCCTCATCAGGACCAACAGAGTCATCCTTTGGGGCGGGGCAACTCAAAAGAAGAATTCAAAGGAATCAAATTAATCAAACTCCGAACATCTTGGAATGCAGAATACAAAGAAACCGCCAACTGCACCTTATTAGTATATTTATTAACAAGCTCTCTCAGCTTAAAAACAATGCCAAAAACGGAAAGCAAAACAAAAGAATAGACATAACCACATTCACTATTAATATGATCACAAAAATCCAAAACATTTTCCAGACAAAGGCTCACTCGTTCCCATAAAAACAATCGAGCTAATATTATTCGTCAACATCCAATCTTCGGCTCTCGGCTCTCAACTACTGTAAAAAACAAGCATCCCATCCCCATCCAATCTATCAATTTTGCATCCCTATCCCTACTTTTCTCAATTTCCATAAAATAAAAATAAAAATTTAAATCTAGCTAGTCCCAAAAACCAAATAATATTTAAATCCCAACCCCATTTTTATATTATGAAGGGTGATACAAAATATAAATTATTCCTACTGATAACCTTCCTCACAATCTGGACATGGGCAGCAATCAACCCACTCTATCCAGGCGGCTGGCTCCTAGAAAACTATCTAGTCTTCCTCTTCGTCCCAATAATCATCCTAACCGGATTCTACTTCCGCCTATCAAACACCTCCTACACCCTAATCACAATATTCATGGCACTCCACGTAATAGGCTCACATTACACATACGGAGACGTTCCATTCGGCTTCTTCCTACAAACCCTATTTAACTCAACAAGAAACATGTACGATCGACTAGTCCACTTCTGCTTTGGACTCTTACTCTTCTACCCAATAAGAGAAATATTTATGAGACTATCTAAAACAAAAGGCATATGGTCATTCTGGTTCCCAATAGAACTAACCTTCGCCCTCGCAGCAATCTACGAAATAATAGAATGGATAGTAGCAATAATAATAGATCCAGCAGCAGGATTAGCATTTCTAGGAAGCCAAGGAGATATTTGGGACGCACAAAAAGACATGCTACTAGCAGGTATCGGAGCCGCCATATCAGCAATAATAGTATTTTTTATAAGATTTAGATATGATAACAAATTGTGGTCGGAAATAAAAGATAGTCTAAAATCAAATAAAAACGACGAAATTCCAGGAGAAGTAAAATTAAGAACATTAAGAAATAATTCTAAAAAATAAATTTCGTCGTCCAATCCCAACCAACTCAGGCAAAGCCGGGCCAACTAGAGTCATGTCTGCAGAGGACCCAAACTACACCCCGCGTAGCAAACATCCAAATACCCACACACCCAAATAAATCTCCGCTTTATTTTAGCATTCCACAAGCCGCCTCAATATCCTCACCAAACCTCTTCCTCGTAAAGCACTTATACCCTGCCCCCATCAACTTCTCCCTAAAATATTCCATTCGCTCCAAAGAAGAACTTCTCATAACCTCGCCATCTAGCTCAAAGGAAGAATTCAAAGGAATCAGATTAAAATTAGTCCGCCGAGCAAACCCCATCTGAATCAAAGCCGCCAAATCCTCGTCCCGATCAGTCAAACCCTCAATCATCAAATACTCAACCATAATCTTCTGCCGGTATACCTCATTATACTCATTCATAACCTCAATCAACTCAACCAAGGAAAACCCCTTCAGCCCAGGCATAATCCTATCCCTAATCTCCTGAAAAGGTGAATGCAAGCTCACAGCCAACTGAACCTTATTAGGATACCTCTTAACAACCTCACGCATCCCAGGAATCAAACCACAAGTCGAAACCAAAATCCTAGAATAAGCATAACCATATTCCAAATTAACCCAATCACAAAACTCCAAAACATTCTCCAAATTAGCAATCGGCTCACCCATCCCCATAAAAACAATAGAGCTAATTTTATCACTCAACATTTTCTCTCTAATCTCTAATTTCTCATTTCCAATTTCTAAGTACTGCAAAGCAGCACCAAGCTGCCCCTTTAATTCACTCAAAGAAAGATTTCTTTCAAACTTTCGCTTCCCACTAACACAAAATAAACACCCCATAGGACACCCAACCTGAGAAGACAAACAAAGCGTATTCTTGCCAGACAGGGGAATAATAACTGCGCTATACCCCTCGGTAAAATTCAGCTTAACCGTCCCATCCTCACTCTTCTCAACTTTCATAACAACCCAAACAAAAAATAAGTTTTAAACCTACTTCTTCATTATAATATCATAAGTCGCCTTATCAAACCTCTTCTCAAGATCCGAAAAATCATCACTAACATTCCGAATCCCATCCTCATTCATAACAACCATATCAATCCCACTAGAATACATATCATGTTTAGCAGCAAGCTTCAACCCAGTGTAAACCAATCCCCTCGCCTGCTCAGAAGGAATATCATCATTTCCAAGCAACTTAACCCCAGTCTCAGCATACATTGTAGTATCCTTAGAATTCATATAAGCTCCCACCTGATTAGATCCACTACCAATCCAAGTAGTAATTCTTTCTTCAACCCGCCCAAGTGGCCAAGCTGTATAAAGCTGCTTCTTATCACCAAAATTCGTAAGAAACAAAAGAGAATTACAAACCTCCATATCAGGCAACCTCCCACCCCACCTCTTCAAATTAATATTCTTCAACTCATTAAACCTACCAGTCTTAACAATTCTTTCAACATCAATATCCCCACTCATCAACCTGGAAGCCATCTTCTCATAATGCTCATCCAAGCGACCAGCCACAGTAAAGGCAAAATTAGCATCATAATTAATTTGTATTTTCTTACACGGGGTCTTAAACCTTCCATCCAAACTAGAGCCCTGCCTATCAGTAACCAAAATACCCTCCTTCCCTTTCTCCGAAACAAATCCAAATCCAGTTGTCATAAAAGCTGTTACTATTATCTAGTTATAAAGTTTTCTATTTACAAAAAAATTAAAAAACACTCCCAAGCCCCAAAAACATTATAACCAACCCTCCCCAACCAAACCCATGCAAACCAAACCCCCCTACCTAAAAATAACCCTCATAACCCTCCTCCTCTACATCTTCCACGCCCTAAATGTCCCACCAAAAGCCCTAATCCCCCTAGCAATAATAGCAACCCTCCTAATCATCTACAAAACAAAATTATACAACACCCTCCAAAACCACCTAAACAAAATCTCCAAATTCAAAACCCTCTCCCCAAAAACCAAAAAAATCATAACAATAACAATCTTAATCTTAATCCTAATAATCCTAAAACAAATCCTCTTCCTAACCCTAAAACAATTCGGCCTAGACATAAATCAAATAATCCAAGAAACAATAAACACAACTACAAACTCTTAAAAACCAAAACTCATTCTAATTACCAGGCCTGTATCGCATAATGGTATTGCACCGGACTAGAAACCCGGGCCCTTTGGGCATCCCCGTTCGATTCGGGGTACAGGCGTTAAATATTATGGTTATGCGCAACATAAACGAACTTCACTTTGCCTCAAAATGCATAATCATCAACAAAGAAAATAAATTTTTAATTTTAAAAAGAACCAATTATTCAAACAAAGGAAAAGATCAATGGGATTTACCTGGAGGCTCAGTCGAACCAAACGAATGCGTCAACGAATCAATTAAAAGAGAAGTTAATGAAGAACTTCAAATAAACCTCAAAGAGACACAAGTTTTTAAGATAAACTCAGGGAAAGGAATCCCTTCTGGACAATATATTTTTGCACTATTCGCATCAAAAAAATACGACCTCAAAGAAGGGATAAAACTAAGTCACGAGCACTCTCAATATCAATGGATTTCACTAGATGAAATTAATAACTATGAATTTTATCTAGTGAAATAATATAATAGATGATGTAAAAAATTATAAAAAAAAATTAAAATAATTTACAAATTTTCTTCCAAAAATCCACGAACCATTTCCCCAACCCAAAAAAAATAAAAAAATAAAAACATCCAAAGTAATATTAATACTTAGGATTCTTGCTAGCCTTGAAAGTAACGGCCTTCTTAGCCTTAATCTTCAACTTCTCCCCAGTAGCAGGGTTCCGTCCAATCCTAGCCTTACGCTTTACAATCTTAAAAGTACCAAATCCAACTAGTTGAACAGGAGCCTTCTTCATTCCCTTAGAAACATTTTTCATAACGGACTCAAGAACCTCTCCAGCCTTAGCCTTAGATAATTCAGTATCTTTCACGATAGCCTCTATTAATTGAGCTTTATTCATTTTACACCTCCGAGAATAACAAACGCCCACGCTTTAAAACCCTTGCGGCTCTAACGCCCATAAATACGGTACTTAACAACAATTATCATTTACATACATCTTATTTCATAAAAACAATCCAAAAGCCCCACGACAATTTTAATTTTTAACAGTTTATTTCTACGTGCACAATTGCACATAAGAAATTTTTTAACAAAAAGTAAATGTTAAGAATTAAAATTAATAAAACTCACTACTCAAATCACTAACTCCACCATTAAACCTCACGCTAACAACTCCCTTCTTCGCATCAAATCCTTCACTATAATAAGCACCATCCCTTTTCTCAAACCCTTCAAAATCCACATCCAACAATCCACCATCAACATAAATAACAACACTAACATACTCATCAAATTCAAAATCAAAATCGCTAACCCCTCCCTCGATAAAGGCCTCAGTAGAATGAGTACCAAAAATAATTCGTGTATCGCTAACCCCCTGTCCAATATCTAACCTATCAACCCTAAGTCCCCTCAAATCAAGCTCAACATCACTAACACCATACTCCAATTTCAAATTATAGATAACGTCATCTCCAAGCTCGAAAGCCCACTCGCCTCCCTCCATAATCCCATACTCATCAGAATCACGAGAAACACTGATCCTTTTCACTTTACCGTCCAAACTCTCCTTAACAGCAGGGCTGCTAAAAGTCGTACCACTAAAAGAAATCTTGTCACTATCTTCACCCTTAGAAAGAACAACCTCCCCCATTCCATAACTCAAATCAAGATCAACAACATCACTATCATTCAACTCGAACTCTCTTTCAAAATTTTGCATATTAAGCTTTTCACAACAATTAAGCCCAGCAGAAAAAACACCCAAAACAAGCAACAATCCAACACAAACAAAAGCTAAATCCTTCCTGTTCAACATAAACAAAACACCAACCATAATAACTCCAATAGGCCAAACCTGCCAAGGAAGCTCAACTGAAAAAAATCCCCACCAATCAAAAACACCTATCAATCCAAAAATTACAAACAAAACCCCAAAAAATAATTTAAAATGACTCTTAATTTCTACCATCTTAAACTCCTAAAAACTAAATACAATCCCCAAACCAAAAGTGCAAAAGGAAAAACAACCTCAAAACTATAAATCATACTAGCTCCAATCAAAACCAACAATCCCCCAAACAAAAATCCAAATCCTCCCCGACTCTTTTTCTTCTTCTTAACTTTCTTAATCTCCATCTTCACAATCTTCTCTCTAGCATTAGACATATGATCCCTACCACCTTTTTCCAAAGGAACAACAATCCAAGCAATCAAATAGGCAATCACTCCAAGACCAGTAAAGATAGACAAAACCGCAACCAACCTAACAATAGTAGAATCAATCCCAAAATACGCAGCCAATCCTCCACAAACCCCACCAATCATTTTATCATCTCCAGACCTATATAACTTCTTACCCTTAATCATAGATCCACCATGCTTCAAAGGAATAACAATCCACCCGATCAAATAAGCCAAAATTCCAATCCCATTAACAAATACAAGAGCAACAGTAATCAACCTAACAATCACCGGATCAATCTTAAAATACTCACTCAAGCCCCCACAAACTCCGCCAATCATCTTCTCTGAATCACTCCTATATAATCTCTTAGTTTTATCTTTCATAATTTATCTAAGAACACTTTCTTTAAAAAGAATATGTAGGATTCCTACATTCAATTACAAATCAAACCTATCCCCAGGCCTAACAAATCCAGCAAAGCCATCCCTCTTAAAATTCTTCTTATTCCAACCCCCACCCAAATGCACCAAATAAGTCTTAGCTTTCACTTCTGAAGACAACTCCCGATTAAGTCTATCATAAGAAACATGAACATCTCCCGCCCCATCACTAGGTCCAACAAAAAACTGACAATCTTGAAAAATCAATTTTGGGTCAGATGGCGGCAACTCCAAAGTGTCCCCAGAATAAAAAACCTCATTATCAAATCTTAATCCATAATTTTCAAGACCCTTAACATGAGGCGTCTCAAACATTTTAACCCCAGGCAAACCTTCAATATCAACATCTTTTCCCACATGAACTCTAAAATAAGTTTCCAAAGTCGCATCAACAGAATTCCCATAATCATCCCGAATCTTCCCCATTCCTCCCAACAATGAATCATTCCAAAGATCATGAGCAAAATCATCCGAAGCAACATAAAGATTAGGTCTATCATCTCCTCTTTTTCTTAATCCAAAATAATTCATAAAACCCAACCCCTCCAATCCTCCAATATGATCAGAGTGAGCATGAGTAACCAAAACATCTGTAACACCTCCTATCTTACCAGACTTCATTAATTCTAAAGGAACCGTACTCCCACAATCAACAAGCAATGTTTTATCAGCGCCCTTGACCATAAAGGAAGTATTTCCCAGCTCAGGATTCAATCCCGAACCAGTTCCAATCCACTCAATATGCTTATTTCCCATGCACAATAAAATCCAAATTATCTAATAAATCTTTCCATTTACAAATCCAATAAAAAACTTAAATCTTAGCAAAAGATTCCTCAAACAACTTAATATTCTCAGGAGAATCCTCTGCTTCTTTAGCACTCACTGAAGACATTTTTGTCATAGCCGCAAGTTTTACCATTCCCCCTATCCCGCTCTTTGCCTTCATTTTATCAAAAAACTCTAGTAATTTTTGACCCATTCTACTTCTTACCCCTCTTCTTCTTAATATTTATATCACTAAGCAAAGTCTCAACCATTGCAAGCACGCCTGAAATTCCTTCAGTTAACGTCTGGATTTCGTCTCCTTTCTGCTTTGGAGGAGCTACTCCAACTGCTTTATACAACTCTTCCGCCTTACTTATCATTACCTTAACAGGTCTAATGATAATTCCTGATAGAAAAATTGTCAAAATCACTACAATAATCGAAGTAATTACAATTCCAAAAATCATATTTTCCCGAATTTCTAAAGTTCCCTTAAACGCTTCTTCTGTCTCAATCTCGGCAACCAAAACCCAAGGATACTTCTCATTTTTTAAATAAAACCCAATCACCTCAATTCCTTCAGAATTTAATGTAATCCCAGAAGAATATCCTAAATCAATTGCCCTAGATATTCCCTCACTATCCAAAGGACCATTCAAATCTTCCTTCAAATGAACTACTTCAACACCCTCTAGTGATGAAAGAAATACCTTACCCGTTTCTCCCATCTTAAAATTATTATTCAGTATATCGTTTTCATGAGAAATCATCAACTCATATCCAATTACTCCCTGGGTATTCCCTGATGAATCCCTTAATGGATACAACAACAGTTGATGAAAATGGTTTGACTCTGCCCAAGTAGAATAATCTGTAATTTGAGTAGAAGTTAATGCGCCCTCAAACCAATGATTTTCCGAAATATCCGAATTCAAATGAGAAGAAGGTGATCCTTTTTCAGTCTCTCCATGATTAGGACTTAAAATTATTTTTCCAGAAACATCAGTAATAAATATATGATGATACTCCACTCCCCAATGAGCCTCCATAAAACTATATATCATATTATCCACCTGTTTTTCAGCCAACTTAAATTGAACCTCTTCTTCTTCAGACAACTCCCTATTTAGATAACTAATATATTCCTGAACAATATCTGAATCTGAAACTGATTTTGCAATCTTTTCCGTAGAAACAATATATGCTTCCAATGCAGACTCCTTAGATTTTACAATTGTATCCAATGATTCCTCAGTAGTAGAACCAACTACATCTGTTGTTTTAGATATATTAATAATTCCCAATACCAATAACGGAAGCAAGGCTATTAGGAGAGAAAACACAATCAACTTAATTCTAATCGACACCATCTTTTTTTTAGATATTCACATACCTACACAAACATATAACTAATATTATTTAAATGTTTGCTATATCCTAATGAATTTTTATGAACAACTCAATCGGTTTTTTTAAAAAATTATTAAACAATAGATCCCATTACAGACAACGCATCAACCAAAACCCAAATAAACCCCACTCTACTAACAACATCATGCTAACTCTAATCTTCCTAATTGCAGCAATAATAATAACCGCATCAATCTATCTAAAAACCCACAAAATCTCAAAACTCTCATCACACCAAGGAATCCGTCTAACAAATCAAGCCTTCTTCCTCTTCGCTCTAGCCTACATAATATCTCTCCTAGCAATCATCTCTCCCTTATCCATTTCAAAAGCCTCCATTCTCCAAGCCCTATCAGTCCCAATCAAAACCTACCTCTTCACGGCAGCAGCTCTCTACCTATCTGCCTCCCTATTCTGGAAAGATTCCAAACACGACAAAGCCCCACTTCACATAATCACTCTCCTAGTAGTAATCCTAAACAACTTCACAAACATTCTACCCCTAGCCTTAACAGCAATCTACACATTTACAAGTATTCAAGCCTACACAAATTACCAAACCAAAAAAACTAAATTTTCCCAAGTTCATCTAATATCAATCGCCCTCCTAACCCTTGCAAACCTAATACTCACTGTTAATTACTCACTGCTAACCACACAGTTAATGACAATAACCGCCTTCTCGATATTCCTCTACGGAACCCTAAAAACAATAAAATAAACCATGGTACAAAAAAGAGAACGTCTCCAAGTAATTCACGACATCCTAACGACAATCAATAAAGCCAAACAAATAAGACCAACAAAACTCCTTCGAAAATCAAACCTATCTCCCCAAATGTTCAAGCAATATATAACAGAACTAACAAAAAAAAGATTCATAAAAAAAGAGGAAACAGAATTCACAATAACAAAAAAAGGAAAAGAATTTCTAACGGAATACAGAACAATCCTAAACTTCATAGACAACTTTGGCTTATAGCAAAAAACTTATTAACAATCCATACAATTTAACCTCATGCCTAAAAAATATCTATTCCACGGCTCCGGGAAAAAAATTTCTTCTAAATATTTAAACCCAAACAAACCATCAGATATAAGCCAAAAAGAAAACTGCATCAACGGAGTCTACGCCACCGACAGAAAAGATATAGCAATAGGAATGACACTAACCAACGAAAAATACACAAAAAGCTTCGGGGACTATTCCAAAAAACCATTCCAAGCAATCTTCGTAAGAGGCGCCCCAAAGCAAAAATACGTTTACGTTTATAAAATATCATCAAAGGGATTTGCAGAAAGACCAAAAGGATCCCATCAATGGGTGTCCGAAAAAAATTCCCAAATACTAAAAGAGGAAAAGCTTAAGACATCAGAGTTGGGTAGCCTTTGGAGAAAGGCCACTTTAAAAGAAAAAGAGTGGTACTATAAGACAAAAAAATAACAAGCGTTGCTCAAATCAGAATAAATTTTTATTTCGGGATCGACGCATCGTGAAATAAAAGCTATAAATTTCTGCAGAAATTTCCCAAAGAATTTTTTACCAAAAAAATTTTTGATACCTAGTCTACCATTTCGATTTTGATCTTTACAGTCCTCGGAATGGAAATCCTCATAACAGAATGCAAAATTCGGTCATTAGCTGGCAAATCAATAATCCTCTTATGAATCCTCATCTCATACCGATCAAATGTAGCAGTACCGTCACCACAAGGAGATTTACGAGTTGTAACTTTAAGCCTCTTAGTAGGCAAAGGAATAGGACCACTAATTGGAACACCAGCTCCACTAGCAATAGTCTTTATCCGATCGATAACTTCATTCAACTTATCGATCTCTACGCTCTGCAATTTAATCCGCACAGTTGTCATATTCTAAAGATAAAAATTACACTTTTAAACCTTACTATCCTAAAATTCCCATGTCTATAAAATCCATAATCTTCACTATATTATTCCTAACCTCATTCATTTTCTACTACCAAATCACCGAACCAGAATCCAACATAACAACAGCAAAAGCAATCCACATAACTGACGGAGACACCCTAAAAACCAATAACTCCCTAACTCTTCGCCTCATAGGAATCAATACACCAGAAAAAAATCAACCCTTCTATCAAGAAGCAAAAACATATCTAAGCAACCAAGCAGCAAACAAAACAATAAAAATAGAGTCCAAGGGTCCAGACAAATATTCCAGAACTCTCGCCTACATCTTCCTAGAAAACCAAAATATAAACGCCAAAATCCTCTCCAAGGGCCTAGCAACCCTATGCTACTACGACAAAGACAATCACTATGAAGAATTAAAACAAGCCGAAGAATTCGCAAGAAACAACTCCCTAGGCATCTGGAAACCTTCCCTAAACGCACACTGCATCAAAATAACATCCTTTCAATATACCGAACCCGAACATCTTCACCTCCAAAACTCTTGCAACTTCCCCATAAACCTAACATACAAAGATGATGCAACACACACCTACAAAGCAGTTATTAAACCAAACGAAATCTATAAAAAAACCTTCTCCCACATCTGGAACACAGACGGCGACTCAATATATATCTACGATGATAATGGATTAATATTATTCCACAGATATTAATCAGTCAAGTCGCGCGAATTAAGAGCGGCCCAATAGGGCTATCCTTTTCTCCTGGACAACATTCACCTAATAGCTAATGGCTAATGGCTAATGGCTAATGGCTAACGAACCCATAACCCCAGCCAAAACATCCGCACCCTTCCCAATGGCCTCGACAGAAGCAAACTCTTCCTTGCAATGACTCTTCCCATTTCTACAAGGAATAAAAATCATCCCAACAGAAACACTTTCCCCGCCACTACAAACCCTTTTCGCAACAACAGCAGAATCATGCCCAGCACCACTAGCCATAGAAACAGAAGAATATCCTAACCCCTCACAAACCTCTTCAACCTTAGACTGAATATCTAAAGAAAGCGCCTCCAAAGCATCCGACTTATCAATCTCTTCAATATCAACATCCACATTAAATCGGTCAGCAATCTCTCGAACACATTTATGAGCACGATAAATATACTCTTCCCTAAAGGAATTATCATTACTCCTAATCTCCAACGTAAAATACCCAAAGCCACAAACCTTAGTAATAGCACTACTCTCAAGCTCCAAATATTTTTTATTAAAACCAAAATTGCTATTCACCTCCCCAACTGTCTGCACCAAATCATTTCCAAAAAAATCCTCAGATCTACTCAAACTATCAAGAGCAACCTGCATATGAGCAATAGCCAAATTAGCATCCCTTCTATAATTAACACCCATAGGAGTCGCTCCACTATGATCAAACTCACCCCTCACCTTCACCAAATACCGACAAGGCCCCCTAACACTAGAAACATTCCCAATATCCACCCCATCCTTTTCAAGCTTCTTCCCCTGTTCAATATGCAACTCAATATGAGCAAAAATCTTATCAATATCCTCCTGATCAAGCGTAGCCCTTCCCTCCTCAATGCAATCAATACTAAACCCTTGCCCTTCAATAGCATCCCTAAGAGGTTGTCCACGAAACTTTTTATCCAACATCTCTGGAGGAGCAATGCCAAAAGCCGCACGACTCCCCTTATACACAACACCATAAGTAGCAGACTCCTCACCTCTCCAAACAACAATCTCCAAATCCTTAGACAACTCAACCCCACTTTTCAAAATAACACGAACAGCCTCCAGCCCAGCAATAATCCCCACAACTCCATCATAATTCCCCCCACAAGGAACACTGTCCAAATGAGAACCAACCTGCACAACCTGATCAAATCCGTTATCAGTTCGAAGAAACAAATTCCCAACCTCATCATAACAAGAAAGCAATCCCATACTCTCGGAATATTTCCTAACATATTCAAACATAGCAGACTCCTCATCAGACCAACCAGCCCTAAGAAAACCATCTCGAGACAAATCCCCAAGTCTACCTATCTCAGACAACTCCTCGATATGATTCTCAACATTTTCCCTGCTAACTTTAACAAAATCCATAAAAAAACATCAATTAATTTTTATTTAAACTTTTATATGCCCCAAGATCTATTAAAAAATCACAATCTCGTGCTCACAAAGAGCACGATAAACCCTACTATCTACGAGCAAAGCGACTTAATGCCTAATACCTGAAAAGAACAATTTATATAATTAAATTTCTTTTTCAATGCATGTTAATAACAACCTCTAAGATTATAGCCCACCTAACAGAACCAACATATCTCTTTATTCTAATCCTAGTAATTTCCGCAATCCTCTATTTTTATCCCTTCAATCTAAAAACTAAAACCCACAGGCTAGCACGTAAGCGCTCTGCAATCCTCCTAGTAACAGCCTCCATAACAACTGCCCTAACAATTAAAATACTAAAGGAAATAATCCAATCCCCAAGACCCCTAGATATGTTAATCCAAGAAACAGGGTACTCGTTCCCCTCCGGCCACACAACATTCGCAGTAGTATTTTTCGGACTTCTAGTTTGCATATTCACAAAAACAAAAAAACAAAAAATAATATATTCAATTCTAGCAACCCTAATAATAATAACAATCGCCCTCTCAAGACTAATCCTCCAAGTCCACCATCCAGCAGACATAATAGCAGGCCTAATCATAGGCTCAATAATCCTAACCTCAAGCATCTTAATTCATAAGAAATTACCTTCTAAATAAAAATAACAAAAACCCGCCAAGCTCCCACGAAGTGAGCTCTCCCAATTGCAAAACAATTGAACATTATCAGGCAAACCTGAGCTTTTCCACAACTTCCAATTGTGATCCCCCACATCACTTTTTCAAAGTGATGTCCATCTGAGGAAACGGAATCTCAAACCCAGCCTTATTCAAAGCCTTGTAAATAAGAGTATTAGCTTCATCTTTAGCGCTAATCAAATTCTCAAAAGAATCAATATAAAAATAAGCCTTAAAATTTAAACTACTATCCGCCATCTCTAAAAATCTAACAGCAGGATTTTCCTTAGAATAAAAACCTTTAACCTTCTTAATCTCCCTCAAAACAAGCTTCTTAACAGCATCAACATCACTCCCATAGGCAACTCCAAAAGGAACAACAACCCTAGTTTCCGGCCCAGGTAAAGCAACATTCTTAATATTAGATTCACTAAGTTTCCCATTAGGAACAATCACAAGCTTATTGTTAAAAGTCTGAATCTTCGTACTCCTTAAATTAATCTTCAAAATATGCCCACTAGCCCCATCATCCAATTCAACAACGTCCCCTACATTAATCGATCTATCAAGAAGCATAGAAATACCACCAAAAATATTCGCAAGAGTAGACTGTAAAGCAAAAGCAATGGCAATACCAGCAACACCAAGACCAGCCAAAAGAGGTCCAATCTCAACACCCCAACTTGCAAGAATAGTCAAAAAAGCTCCAGTAATAACAATAATAACCAACATACTATGAAAGAACTGCAACAAGCTCTCATTAACCTTACCTCTAACCTTTGCGCCAAAATCCCTATATCCAACAGTCACTAAGGCATCCACAACATAATAAACCAAAACAGACCCAAACAAAATCATAAAGGTCAAAATAATTCCCTCGATCGTTCCACTCAAACTTTCCTCCAAATTAACCTCCCCCAAAGCAAACCTAACACCAGCCAAAAGTGCAAGAAAAGTCAAAGGAGCAGAAACCTTCTCCAAAATAATATCATCAAGATTAGTCTTAGTTTTCTTAGTAAAAACCGGAACAACCCTAGATAAAACAAACATAAAAATTCTAAGCACAACAAACACAATCAAGAAAACAATCCCCGCCCTCAAATACGAATTAGTAATATATTCTTCTAACATTTTAAACCTCTAATTAAATAAATCACAAACACATTTTAAATCTATCCCTCAATAAAATACAAAACTAAGATTTCGCTCCCTTTTCCTTAGCCATCTTCTGCAAATCAACAACCTTATCATCCTCATCCACAATCTCCATTTTCAAAATCTCCTCAACAATATCCTCAAGAGTCACAATTCCCACAAACTCATTATACTCATTAAACGCAACAGCAATATGAATCTTCTTTTTAATAAATTGATCAAGTAAAGTATCAAGCCTCTTATCTAAAGTTATACGAAATAATTTCCTCTCTTTACTAAGCCTTCTCACAGTATCCTGTTTCCCCATGCCAATCAAATGCTTCGAATACAAAATTCCAATAACGTTATCAATATCCTTCTCGTAAATCGGAATCCTAGTAAACCCAGACCTCTTTATCTTATTCAACATCCGAGCATTCAAAGGCGTATCAATCTCAAGCGCAAAAACAACAGACCTAGGAGTTATAATATCCATTATCTTCTTATCACTAAAAGAAAGCGCACCCAAAATAATCCGCTCCTCATCACTATCAAGCTCAGACTCAGTCGAATCCTCATGATGCTTAATAATTTCCGCCAATTCCTTCCGAGACCAAACAGTTGGCATCTCATCCCCAAGAACCTTATCTAAAAGTTTAGACAAAGGCCAACAAATAGGATACAACACAAAAATAAAAACCTTCACAAGCCAAGCAGTCCTAGCTCCAACATCCAAAGCATATCTAGAAACCGTAGCCTGAGGAATAATCTCCCCAAAAATAACAATCAAACCAGTAGCAACAATACCACCCATCAAACCACTAGCAATATTACCCAAAAAAATAGCCAACGCAGAATTAACCGCAACATTCCCAAGCAACAAAGTACACAAGAGCAAATTCCCCTTCTTTCGAACACTATAAACCTTCAAAGCTTTTTTATTGCCAATCTTTATCTTCCTTTCAAGTTCAGTTTTATCAAGACCCAAGAGTCCAAGAGTCAGCCCAGAAAAAAGACCAGACAAAGCAACCAATAGCACAACAATAAGCAACGTCAAATATTCCATCTCTACCAAAACAAGAGCTTCATATATTTTAAACCTTCCCATAACAAGAACCGCCAACCCGGGCAAGAGCCCAACTGCCAACTACTAACCTCCAACTACCCACTAAAAATTAGCCTTGTAATTTTTTATATCCAAGAGTTATCAAAACAACCAAGGCAACACCAAGCATCATCGTCCGCCAAACGTCTGAAAGCTCACCCCAATATCTCATAGAACCATAAACAATCAACATAACAGCCCCGCCCATCAAACCACTAGAAACAGCCTCAAGTCCCAAGAAGAAAGCAACAACAAATAAAATTATCCCCAAAATCAAATTAGCAAAAAACACATTCCTCTCATGAGGCTTTCGAGCTTCATCATAATTCTTATTACATTCAAAATTAATATCACACCAACCCTCAACCTTCACAGGAACCGCTCTCTCTCCATAGCCTTCCCATCTGCCCCCATTTGCTTCACAATCAACCGCATTATCATAATTAACCCCATATTCTCTATCACAAAAATCTTCCCATTCCGGAGCCGGATAAAAAGCCTGAACCGCATAAGCAAAAAAGAAAACCGAAACAAACGCAACAGCCACACCAAAAATCACAGCCTTAGATTTAGTCACCTTCATATAAAACACAAACATAAAGCCTTTTTAATATTTACTCCCAAAACAAAAATCTGCATACTAATCCCCATCCCTAATCCCTCTTTTTACCAACTCATTTCCTCTGTAAAACAAAAAAAGTCTTATACCCTCGTCGAACTTTAATAATCAGCCCCATCCCAACAAACCTCTTCCCCATAGGTATCAACCTATGATCCTCCAACCCACACTTCTTCATAATCAAAGAAACGTCTGCTTCACCGCCTTCCTCCTCAACAAAATCCAAAACCCGCCTCTCAAGCGCATTCAAATAATTCACCAAATATAATTTCCTTCTATAACTAAAAACCCTCTCTCCCAAAATCCCCTTCCCGACCAAACCCCCAACAATCTTCTCCAACAAAACCCTATTAATCCCATACTCATCACTAATCTTGGCAAAATATCCAACCCCATCCTGCTCATTCAAAATATCATAAAGCCTCCCCTCATCCCCCTTTAACCTTTCTCTAACATTTATTTCCGCTATTTCCTCACAACCCCTTCTGGGGCCAATCAAACATCCAACCACAATCCCAGCTAAAAACAAAACACACCCAAACACAAACTCCCAAATCACCATTAGCAAAAATCTCCAGATTTTTGATAGGCAAGGACTTTGTCATTGCGCAAACTAAAACCTGCTTCCCCTAATAATATGGCTTTCATCCAAACCCCAAACCCTCCACACTTATATTCCTATCCATATCACCCATTCACCAACAAAGCACCCCAACAAATTCTTAAAAAATTAATTTTTCAATAAAATAATAAATAATCAACAGCTCAAAAAAATACGTCCAATCTGATGCTCACCAGAGTCATGTCGTTTGAGACTAAAATTCCCCTGCCTTTTAATCCTTAATCCTTCTTCCGCCCTTCTCTATACTTCCCAACCAACTCCCCCAACCTCTCCATATCAACATCATACTTCTTCCCGCGAAATTCCAACCCAACATCAACCACCCCTTCATTATTCCGATGAATCTTAAACTCCATCCCCTCAGCATAACCCAAGGTCCCTCCAATATCTTCAATCTTATCAAAACCACGAACTTTCTTCCCTTCTTTGTTTCGCCGAATCATAACCTCATGCAACAAAGTTTCAGGAAAAGCTTCATGTGTCCCGTTTACCAAATCCACGCTAGACCCTTCCTTTAATTTTCCAGACATCTTAATATAATTATTAAGCACGTGGGCAAATCGCGAAGCAACCTCCTCACTTGTAACAGTTTCAGCATCATATTTTTCACAACCATCACGATACCATTGATTTAACACGCCCTTAGGATCTTTCTTAAAGGCTTCATTGAATTCATCAGAAAACTCATCAACATCTGCCAGATACGCCCCTCGCTCTCTCATTTTCATCCGCTTGCCCCCAGAAGCTCTAACGGCCTCATAAACAGTTTCTACAACCCTAGAAATTGGACTAAAATAACCTTTCACAACATCTCCTTTCAGATTCTCCCCATATTTCCTTCCCTGATTTGCCCCTTCATGAGTCAACAGTCCCTCATTGTCCTTTTCCCCATGTCGAACAAAATGAACATTAACATCCAACCCCTTACCTAAAACCCTCTTCTCAAGCCCACTACCAACAACAGCAATTCCAACCATCATTAAACCAAATCCTCCAATTGAATATAAAAAATTATTTTCAAAAAAAACCCTAGAAACAACAGAAAAACCTGTCACAGTTAAACTGTCAAAAACAAAAACAAACCCCGTCAAAAACAAAGCACTCCCAAAAACAACCCTACTTCTCTTCATTCTTCTCCAAAACCCGAACAACCCCCAAATCCCCATCAACCTCAACCAAATCTCCATCCTTCAAAATCTGAGTAGCAAATTTAGTCCCAATAACACAGGGCTTCCCAAGTTCTCGAGAAATAATCGCAGCATGACAGGTAATCCCGCCCTCGTCAGTCACAATGCCCACACAACCCTTCAAGTAAGGAACAATCTCAGGACGAGTCATAGGAATAACCAAAACATAATCTTTCCTCCCTTTCAAAATATCATCATACTTCCCATAATCAGAAACCCCCAACCTAATCACTTTGCCCTTAGACTTACCGCCACAAGCAGACTTGCCCACCATATTATTCTCATTAATCTTCTCAACTTTCTCATTCTCATCCAGACATCTCTTAATCTTAAAGGCATCCTCTCCAACAAACGTCTCCACTTTCCCATCCATAATAACCAAAGCGAAAGCTCTCCTTTCTAATCCTTCCTTGCCCACACTCTCTCCCTTCAATATATTTTCAATCTCCCCCGAAGTGCACCTATCTAATTCTCCACGAACCCAATCATGATTTTCAACGATAAAATCCAAAATCTTCATATATGCATTCCACACGACACCTGCAAAATCAGAAAGCTCAATCCTCACCTCAGGCAAAACCCTCAATAACCTCTCATCCGATGTATCAAAATTTTCTTCGGTAAAAAAACTATATCCATAATAAAGTTCAGTAAAAATACCATTCAGCTCCTTTAACCTATCCAAACATTTTTCATTATCCAAATCAGCAATGCTAAAAGAAATAAAACGATTAACATCTTCTTCGTACTTCTTAACAACACCCCTACAATCCCCAACAATCTCTTCAATCAACTCCCTATCTTTCAAACAGGGCTGCAATGACTTATCAAGCCAAGCCTCAAACTTTTCATCCTGAAAATAAACGCCGCAAGGCTGCTGACTTAATCCCATTTTATTAAAATATGGGTTATTTACATACCCATGACACGCATACTCCCAAGTCACAACAGGAGAAAGGGGAAACTCCTCAAATTTTTCCAAAGAATATTTCTTCAATTTAGAAATTATTATCAATGATTCATCCTCTCCCCGCTTTCTCAAAGTCGTAATCGGACGAGACTGAGTAATAAAAAACTCACCCCCCACCTTAGCCCACTCGATATCACAAGGAAACCCATAATGATCCTCAATCTTCACAATCAACTTAGACAGTTCAACAATTTCCTTATCACTCAAAACTCTTGTCTTTCCTTCATTTCCCAAAACCCGCCATTCATTCCCACCACCCGCTTTCCCAAAAAGCCCCCTACTCTGCTCACTAACATTAACATCCAAAATCTTCCAATCCCTCTTATCAACAACATAACTATCAGGCGTAATCGCACCCGAAACAATCGCCTCACCCAAACCAAACCCAGCCTCAATAATAATCTGATTATAATCCTCAGTCACAGGATGAACAGAAAAGGCAATCCCAGACTCCTCACTCTCAATCATCTTCTGAACAACGACAGCAACAGATACCTTCTCCTCATGCAACTTCTTCTCAAACCTATAAAAAATCGCCCGCGGAGTAAACAAAGAAGCCCAACACTTCTTAACATTCTCCAAAACATTATCCCTCGTAGTATTCAAAAAACTATCCAACTGCCCAGCCCAAGCAGCATCAGCAGAATCCTCACTAGTAGCACTCGACCTAACAGCAACCTTGTCACAGCTCAACACCTCAAAATCCTTCAATATCTCTTCAGAAATATCCTCAGGCATCTCCCTTCCCAAAATCATAGCTTGAATTTTTTCAGAAGCATCATTAACACTATGAACCTCATCCAAATTAACAGAATCCAAAGCAGCATCAATTTCGGGCATCAAATCAGTCTCTTCAATAAACCTATCAAAAGCATCCCTCAAAACAACAAACCCACCAGGAACAGGAATCCCCGCCCTAGTCATCTCACCCAAACTAGCCCCCTTCCCACCAGCAATTTCAACATCATCCTTACAAATCTCCCCAAACAACTTCACATATTCCATACAAAAAAAAGAATTCCCAAATTAATAAACTTACTCCCAAAACAAAAATCCATCTAATCTGTATAATCTTACCCGAAGCCGAAGGTATACCTTGAGTAAACGGATAAAAAATACCCCACCCCTAACCCTTCTTCCGAATAACATAAACCTCAGTCCCACTAGGCACCCTCTCTAATTTCTTATTTCTAATTTCTAATTTCTCACCACCAAAGCAAACCCCAATATCATCACCCTTCCCAGCAATCTCAACCCTCTTACCCTCAAGCTCAATACTCTTAACAACAGCCCGCCTAACACCCAATTCATTCCCAATCAGATAAACCTCGTCGCCAACCTTCAACCTACCAGCATTCATCAAAACCGAACACACCCCATGCCTCTTCCAATATTTATACACCTTACCAACAAAAGCCTTCTTCTCACTCTGCTCCCCATGTTCACTAAAACTAAAATCGTCACTAGTCGGCGTCCCAAGATAAAACCCAGAGCTAAATCCCCTATGGTAAACTCTTTTCAAATTCTCCAATCCCCTCCTAATCTCACTCGCCCCTCGAGCCTCGCCCCTAGCTCCAGCATCTAATGCCTTCCGATATTCCTCAACCACCATAGACACATATTCAGGCCCCCGATTCCTTCCTTCGATCTTAAAACTAGTAACCCCAGCCTTCTTCATCTTATCAACAAACGGCAAACTACAAAGGTCCTTGGCCGACATAACCCGACTATTCTCTAACCTCAATTCATTCCCACTATCATCCCTAATATGCCAAACCCTACGACACGGTTGCGAACACCTTCCCCGATTAGCCGACATTCCACAAGCATGCTGCGACATAAAACACCGACCCGAAACAGCAACACACATAGCTCCATGACAAAAACACTCCAGTTCAATATCAACTTCCTTGCCAATCTTCCCAATCTGCTTCAAGGACAACTCCCTAGCCAAAACAATCCTCTCCGCCCCCAACTTCTTATAAAACAAAGCAGACTCCACATTAGAAATAGAAGCCTGAGTAGAAACATGAAAAGGAACCCTATACTTCTTACATAAATTAATAACAGCAAGATCCCAACAAATCACAGCATCAACCTTACCCTTAACCTTAGAAATAATCTCCTCAACCCTCTTCAATTCCGAATCATAAACAACAATATTCAAAGTCAAATACATCCTAACTCCCCTATCCGAAGAATCACAAACCCTACGAATCCTATCCAAATCCCTCAAAGAAAAATTCCGAGCCGTATCTCTCATATTAAATCCACGAACTCCAAAATAAACAGCATCACATCCACTCACAACAGCAGCCTTCAAATTCCTAAAATCCCCAACAGGAGCAAGAAGTTCATACTTATTTTTCATACAAACCTCCCTTAAGTTGAACAAGTCGTAAAAATTGACAACCTCGTTGTTCAACCTCAAACCTACCACCTACAAGCGAATGCGACCTACCACCTACCACCTCGAAAGATAAAATCTTTCGCGAATCCCCAACAGGAGCAAGAAGTTCATATTTATTTTTCACAAAATAACAAGAAAAACCAAAGTTTTAAACCTAATCCTAAATCCCTAAAAACTTATAAATCTCAAAAAATAGATACTAATGGAAAATCTAACGGGAAGGTTTTGGTCAACATGCGAAGATCCAGTAAGAACCGAAGACCTATTAACAGGAGATATAATCAAGAGCCTCGCTCACGGGATAGGGGTAATATATGATATCCGCAAAACAACAAAGGCAATCTTTCCAGGAAGCCCAAATATACTAAAGGACCTGCATTTCAAGCAAAGATATGGTCCACTAAAAATAGAAAAAGAGGGAGAACTTAAGCCCTTCGGGCACCCATCTAAAAAAACCTTCCATCCTTAACCCTCAAAATCAAATCATCAGGAGGATTCCTAAAATAAGCAACAAAAACCATCTTCTCAAAACAACAAG
>PJEL010000293.1_pt1 | contig 59695 bp, 64 predicted proteins | sample 1853271 | NCBI WGS metagenome assembly PJEL01 (sample SAMN08108733, study PRJNA415343) | Invertebrate metagenome, whole genome shotgun sequencing project. | host: Globobulimina | place: Sweden: Gullmar Fjord | collected 2015-08
GGGCCGATCACACCGACAATGGCCCCTGGCGGTAATTTAAACGAAAGATCTTCAAAAAGAAGCCGATCCTCAAATCCTTTTGAAACAGTATCAGCTTCCACGACCAAATCACCAAGCCTTGGTCCTGCCGGGATTGAAATCTGCATGTTGTCCGCGCGTTTTTCAGCGTCCTGGCTCAACAATTCTTCATAAGCGCTGATACGGGCCTTGGATTTACTTTGGCGCCCCTTGGCACCCTGGCGAACCCAGTCGAGTTCATTTTTCAAGGTTTTGCGGCGGGAATCTTCGGATTTGCCCTCTTGCTCCAGACGTTTTTCTTTCTGCTCAAGCCAACTAGAATAGTTACCTTCCCAAGGAATACCCTGGCCGCGATCCAGCTCCAAAATCCAGCCTGCTACGTTATCAAGGAAATAACGATCATGGGTAACGGCAACAACTGTTCCCGCATAATCGTGAAGGAAACGTTCCAGCCAGGCGACACTTTCTGCATCCAAATGGTTTGTCGGTTCGTCCAGCAGCAAAATATCAGGCTTAGACAGCAACAACCGGCATAAAGCGACCCGGCGGCGTTCACCTCCTGAAAGTTTTGTTACATCAGCATCTCCTGCTGGGCAGCGCAGAGCATCCATGGCAATTTCCACTTGCCGGTCCAGATCCCACAAATCCTGAGCGTCAATGGCCTCCTGCAGCTCACCCTGCTCTGCAATAAGATCATTCATCTCATCATCAGTCAGTTCTTCTGCAAACCGGCCGGAAATCTCGTTGAATTTGTCGAGAAGCGCCTTTTTCTCTCCAACACCTTCCATGACATTGCCAACTACATCTTTTTCGGGATCGAGTTCAGGTTCTTGTGCAAGATATCCAACCTTCACACCGTCGGCCGCCCAGGCTTCACCTGTAAATTCAGTTTCGATGCCAGCCATGATTTTCAGCAGCGTGGATTTACCCGAACCGTTCAATCCAAGAACACCAATTTTCGCACCTGGAAAGAAGCTCAGACGGATATCTTTAAGAACTTGCTTTCCGCCAGGATAGGTCTTTGAAAGACCGCTCATGACATAAATATACTGATAGGACGCCATAATGTTCAAACGCTCCAAAATTCAAATGAGATAAGTTGAGGATGTTGTATCCAATTGCGCTGAATTACGCAATGTCTGACAGCAGCATCAATTCAGCAGAAGTATCGAAATTCTAGCGGTACTTGTCATGTATTGTTTGATAGGTACCATCCTTGACAAGAGCGGCGAGACCCTCGTTAAACTTCGCCGTCAAAATATCAGAATTGGGCCATTTCTTGGCAATGCATAGATGATAGGGAATACGCATAATATCAAATATCGTCACTTTGTCTGAGAAAGACTGCTCTTTTGCCATATATTCAATATTCTCTTTGGTAGAGTAGAAAGCATCGTAAGGTCTTTCCAACAACCTAGTTATGGCAAGTTGATCATTCATCGCTTTGTCATAATCAACATTCGCATTTAGCAATTCCTTTTCCGTTGTATAACCTTCAACCACCAGAACACGCAGCCCTTGTGCATCCTCCAATCTAGACAGAGGTTGACCTTTATAACGGTTTGTAACAACAAACGCGTGAGTACTTCCGCTAATCGGTTTGCTGTAGTGAACATAAACATCTCGGTCCTGTTTCTTGGCACAGGATACCATCCCTGCAATCTCACCACTTTTTGTCATCGAAACAATGCGCTTCCAGGGTAGAAATTCAATTTCCGCTTCTATTCCGACCCGCTCGAAGGATTTAAGAATAACATCAACATCGAACCCCCTTAAATTCGGGCTTTTGGGGTTTTCAAATTCATATGGTGGAAAATCCACAGCATAAAAAGTAAGTACTTCGGCTGCGCTACTATTATTCAAAAATAATAGAGAGAAATAAAGTGAGCACGCAAATTTAAGACCAATCACTGTCTTCTTTTTCATTCCAGATACTCGTTCATTATTCTAGCCGATCAGCTTTGTCACATTACTAAAGGAACATAATTAGTATAATCTAATTTATCAATAAACAGTTAGGATATCTAATCACAATATAAAGAAGAAATTCTATTTCTTTAAATGAAGGTTCGGAATTTTGATTACGGTTCTACCCACAAATCAGGCGGTAAATACCCTGATGTAATGCCGAATAAAAGAACGCTGACTGTCACAACAGAAAAAACAGTCGTGACGAGAATACTGGCGGAGGCGCGCTCTATCCAAACGCCATATTGCTGCGCTAGAACGAAAACATTTGTTGCTGTAGGCAAAGCGGCAAGTAGAACTGCAGTATAAGTCCAAATAGGATCGAAATCCCCTACCCAGCTCAACATGACATACATAAAAAGAGGGTGAATAATCAAATTTGCAGGAACAATATATCCAAGTTCAATAGGAACACGTTTCAAGGGTCGTAATGCAAGACTGACCCCCATGGCAAACAAAGCACACGGAGCCGCCGCCTGGGCAAGATAATCAATTAAACCAGCGAGTGGTTTAGGGGGCTCAAACCCGGTAAGAGCAGCCCCAACACCAATTATCGTCGCGATTATAAAGGGGTGCAAGAATACCTTTTTCAAAATTTCAGGAACAAGATGTCGTATTCCTCTTTTCTCACCGCCTGACAGGGCCATCAGTGTTGGTGCAATTGTAAAGTGCATGACATTTTCAAAACAAAAAATAAGGGCTACCGGAACCGCCGCCATCTCACCGAATGTCAAGATCGCAAGGGCGGGCCCCATATATCCAATATTTCCATAGGCTGCGGATAACCCCTGAATAGTAGCTTCGGGAACAAGTGATCTGCGAAGAACGATCGCAATAACAAAGACCAACAAAAAAATCAGAAAAGTAGCGGTCAAATTGGCCAGGATAAAATCCCAACTCGCCAGCTTTTCAACAGGAGTTTTGGAGAGGAGCTTGAAAAACAATGCCGGCAACGCGGCATAAATAATAAAAGTATTCAGCCAACCAAGCGCTTCAGTTGGCTGCTTGGTAATGCGAGCTATCAGATATCCAAGAAATATCAGGCCAAACAGGGGGAGTATAAGACTGGCAATATCCGACATTCGATAAACGTTCTATACCCTGTTCACTACGACCATATATTAAGAAAATAAAATTGCATTTGTCTCACCCAATCATACTGAAATGTAAATATATGATTGGGTGAAAATTCATAGGTATACTTTAGTAAATTATCATTGCCCTTTAAAGGTAGGTGCTCTTTTCTCAACAAATGCTTGAGCAGCACCTTTATGATCCGCCGTTTCAAATGTGCTCATCATATGAACAGCTTCCCAATCCAGAACTTCACTCAAATCCGAATGTAGGGCTTTGTTGAGGTTCTTTTTCATAAACCCAACGGCTACTGTTGGAAGACTTGCTAACTGTTCAGCCATTGCTTTAGCTTCATCTGCCAGAGCGGCTTCAGAAACTGCTTTGTTGACGATCCCCATTTCGCATGCTTCTGCCCCCGAAAGAACCCTTGCAGTGAAATACAGCTCTCTTGCTTTTGAGGCACCAACAAGATTTGTCAGAAAATACGATCCGCCAAAATCACCGGACAAGCCTACCTTTGAAAAAGCAGTCGTCATTTTCGCTGTATCAACAGCAATTCTGAGATCACATGCCAACGCCAATGACAGTCCGGCACCTGCAGCGGGTCCGGGAATAACAGCAAGTGTTGGTTTTGGCATTTCATGCAAATATTTACTGACTTCCATTCGGGCCCGAAGTTCATCAACTTTCAGGTTGAAGTCATACCCGCCTTCGTCTTCTGCCCCGACATTGTCAGCAAATGATTTAACGTCACCTCCTGCACTAAAAGCCCCCCCTGCACCGGTCAATACGACCGCTCTCACCGACCGATCAGCCGCAAATCGTGGCAGCGCCTCCAACATATCGTTCACCATACCGCGGGTAAACGCATTACGCGCGGCAGGACGGTTCATCGTCAATGTCGCCACACCATTTTCAATTGTTTCAATAAGATCTTGTGTCATGGTTCACCTTCTTTTTTTGTTTTTAACCAGCGGCCACAGAGTATCGATAATAAATCCAGATGCCAATCTTAAAGAAAAGGGCGTGCTTATATAGCAGCTTCAATTATCTTAATCGCGACAGCAATTCCGTCTTCATTTTGAATGCGCTTCCCGATTTTATCCGCTCTCAAACGCATTCTGTCATTTGTCGTTACGGCATGAAGCGCTCCCGCCAATTGCTCAGCTGTCAGTTCCTTCTGAGGTAGGGGGCCTATACCCACACCTAACTCCTGTACGCGCCTTCCCCAAAAAGGTTGATCGCCAAAAAAAGAACAAATAATCGTAGGCTTTCCGGCGCGGAGACCCGCCGCGGTCGTTCCAGCCCCGCCGTGATGAACAACAGCCGACATCCTGGGGAACAGCCATTCATGAGGCGCATCCTCCAGCTTAAATATGGTATCTGGTAATTCGTCTGCATCCAACCCACCCCAGGAGGTTGCCAGTATTCCCCTGCAGTTTGCCTTCTCAAGAGCCTCAAGAATGATTTTGGTAAGTCTTTTCGGGTTTCTCCCTACCATACTGCCAAAGCCGACGTATACCGGGGGATCCCCCGCATCCAGGAAATCCTGCAATTTTTTTGGCGGCACCCATTTACTTGTCATATTCAAAAAACAGTAACCGGTGACGGTTGCAGTTGAAGGCCAGTCAGCTGGTTTGGGGCACACATAGTCACTGTAAAGATGAAGAATAGGGATATCTTTCCCGCTCTCCATCTTTAAGAGCTCCAGCCCTTTCTTAAGCTTTGGCAAATTTTCTCTTTGCCGCCATTGATTAACAAGCCCGCTTGCGACCTGTTTAAAAATAAAGGCAGCAAAGCGATAGGTCAGGAGGTTATACGTTTTACCAAACGGCCAATGAGGGAATCCGATATTTGGCTCTGTTCCTGTCGGAACGAATGCTGGAAAGGGACAAGCCAGCAGAACTGGAATTTGGTATTTCTCAGCAAACGAAGAAGCACCAAAGGCTTTGGGATGATAAATCAGAAGATCCGGCTCCCCCTTCTTCACAGCGGACCAACAATCATCAATGATATCAATCTGAACCGGTTTCAGCGTCCTCATCAATTTCAGATTTGCCAGAATAGCCTGCCAAATATTCGTTGTGTCCTCAATAACACCTCGCCCCGCAGCACTATCTACAAAATCCAAAATATCATTTCGAATGGGAAAAAAATTGATATTTTCAGCTTCAACGAAGGATCTAAACCTCTCACAAGTACAAAGCGAGACTGTATGCCCAGCCTTATTTAACCCTTTCGCAAGCGCTAAGTAAGGTTGGACATCACCTCTGGAGCCCACCGATAAAATCAGAATTTTCATAATGCTCTGACTTGGCGGTAAAGCTTCATATCATATTTGGTCCTATTCTGCGGCAAGCGGTGTCACATCACCGCTTCTATAAAGGCTTAACAGACTTTGGCGAGAGGCTTCCGCAGCTTTCAAATGCCGCTCTTTCACATGACCAAATCCTCGAATACTCTCTGGAATATCAGCGATTTCCACCGCCATAGCCAAGTTCTCCTTAGAAAGGGTGTCAATGATTTCGAATAGAGTTTCTTCATATTCTTTTATCAGAGAGACTTCCTTTTTCCTCTCGACTGTCTTTCCGAAAAGATCGAGGGTAGTGCCGCGCAAGAATTTGAATTTTGCCAAAACACTGAATGCTTTCATCATCCAGGGACCGAACTCCTGCTTTTTCAAATGACCGGTTTCAGGATCTTTCTTTGCTAAAATCGGAGGGGCAAGATGATATTTCAGTTTGTAATCTCCTTCAAACTGATCTGCTACTTTGTCACCAAAGGTTCCGTCCGTATAAAGACGTGCCACTTCATACTCATCCTTATAGGCCATCAATTTGAAGAAATATCGCGCGGCAGATTTCGTTAAAAACTCTGATCCGTCATCGACTGATTTCTCAGCCGCTTTTACCGCCTCTACCAATTTCAAATAGCGCTTCGCATAACGCTTATTTTGATAATCCGTCAGGAATTTTTGACGCTTTTCAACCATCTCCGCCAACGTTTCCTCTTTTTTCTCAAAGGAAAGAGGCTTATCAGGCAACGCCATTTTTGTAACTGTATCCTGATCTGCAGCGGCTTTCCGTCCCCAAGCAAAACTTTTCTTATTGGACTGTACTGCAACACCGTTGAGCTCAATCGCTTGTTCGATTGATATCCGTGAAAGCGGAATTGTTGCTTTTTGGAATGCAAATCCTAACAGGAATAAATTGGCCGCGATGGAATCGCCCATCAGCGCAGTCGCAATGGTCGTACTATCAATAAATTCAGATTTTTCTCGCCCAATGCTGTCTGCAACCAGTGAGGTTAATGTACTTCGGTCCATGGCAAGATCGGGGACGAGAGTGAAAGCGGCTACAGGCACGACATGATCATTGATGATTGCACGGGTGCGGCCCAACCCATAACTCTCCAAGGCATCCTTTCCTGCCGCGACAACAAGATCGCAACCGACAACCAAATCGGTCTGCCTGTTCGGAATACGTGTTCCACCCAAATCTTTAGCGGATGGAGTAATTCGGACATGGCTCATAACAGCGCCATTTTTCTGGGCTAGTCCGGTCTGATCCAGGATGGACGCTCCCTTTCCTTCCAGATGTGCCGCCATTCCAAGAAGTGCGCCAACTGTCACAACACCGGTTCCGCCGATACCTGTCACCAAGATATTATACGATCCGTCAATTTTCGGCATACCGGGTTCGGCAAGACCAGCCGCTGGATTTTCAACATCGATATCCGAAGACGATATTGCTTTTTTCTCTGGCTTTTTAAGCGATCCACCTTCAACGGTCACAAAACTTGGGCAAAACCCTTTAACACAGGAGAAATCCTTATTGCAGGAGGATTGATCAATTACCCTCTTGCGACCAAACTCTGTCTCCAGAGGTTTGACAGAAACACAGTTGGAAACCACACCACAGTCACCGCATCCTTCGCAGATCAAATCGTTGATAAAGGCACGCTTGGCGGGATCGGGGAATTTGCCACGCTTGCGACGTCTGCGTTTCTCTGCTGCGCACGTCTGATCATAGATAAGAGCCGTGACCCCTTTTATTTCCCGAAGTTCTCGTTGAACTTTGTCCAGATCATCTCGATGATGAATGGTGACACCTGGCGCCCAATTTGCACGCGCATCGTATTTGTCGGGCTCATCCGTCACAACGACGATCTTCTTGACCCCTTCTGAATGCACTTGATTACTGATCAACCAAGGGCTCAATGGGCCGTCAAACGGTTGCCCTCCCGTCATTGCCACTGCATCATTAAAAAGGATCTTGTAGGTGACATTGACGTCCGCCGCTGCTGCTGCACGGATTGCCATCAAACCTGAGTGATAATAGGTGCCATCTCCCAAATTCTGGAAGATATGCTCCTCCTTGGTGAACGGTGATTGGCCAATCCAGTTCGCACCCTCCGCTCCCATATGAGTATAAGTCTGGGTCCGCCTGTTCGGCATATACACAGCCATCGTGTGACAGCCGATCCCGGCCATAGCCCGGCTACCTTCCGGCACATTAGTGGAAGAATTATGCGGGCAACCCGAACAGAACCAAGGGGATCGAGTAACAGGCGCTGCTGGCATGGCATTGCCACTATCATTGGCTTCGGCGACACTAATTCCGTCCAAAATTTCTTTGGGAAGATCTCTCAAGCGCAGCCGAGAAGCGATGGCGGCCGCAACGATACGAGGGGTCAATTCTCCGTCGGAAGGAAGCAATACCGCTTCTTTATCATCTAGTTTGCCAACAAGCCGAGGTTGTTTCTCCATGCCATAGAGAATACGTGCGGCCTGATCTTCTATCAGGCTTCTTTTCTCTTCAATGACAAGGATCTCATCCAGACCGGCTGCGAACTCCTTAAGGCCCGTCGGCTCCAATGGCCAAGTGCAGGCAACTTTATAGACAGACAAACCAATTTCTTCAGCAAAACTGTCACTTATCCCCAAATCGCCAAGCGCCTGTTCGACGTCAAGCCAGGCCTTTCCTGTTGTCACGATGCCAAATTTACGCTTGTCACTATTCCGGGTAATTTTATCGAGCTTATTCGCGCGTACAAACGCCTTCACCATAGGTAATTTATAGCGCAGCAGGCGTTCTTCCTGGGCAACGGCCCCGTCGGGCCAGCGCAAATAGACGCCCCCAACTGGTGGCTCAATATCGTCAGGAATTTTTATATCGGCCCGCTCCAATCCCACATTCACCGTCGCAGAGCTTTCCACAGTATCAGTCAAGCATTTCATACCGACCCAACAACCGCTGTAGCGGCTCATGGCTATGCCATAAAGGCCATAATCAAGATACTCTTGAACCGTTGCCGGGTTTAATACCGGTATCATTGCCGCCATCAATGCCTGTTCGCTTTGATGGGCAACGGTTGAGGATTTCGCTGTATGATCATCCCCCATCAAGACGAGGACGCCTCCGTTTTCAGAAGTTCCCGCCATATTGCCATGCTTGAATACGTCGCCCGACCGATCCACTCCCGGCCCTTTGCCATACCAGATCCCGAACACGCCGTCATAATCCGATTTACCGGACAAATGCAGTTGCTGTGTTCCCCAGATACTTGTCGCGGCAAGATCTTCATTCACACCGGGCTGAAAGTGAATATCGTTATTTTTCAGAAAAGGCTTCGCTTTCCACAGACTTTGATCGTAAAGCCCCAGCGGAGAGCCTCGATATCCGGAGATAAATCCGCCTGTCTTCAAGCCAGAAGCGGCATCTCGTTGACGTTGCATGATGGGAAGACGAACGAGAGCCTGGGTACCAGTAATGAAAACCTGTCCCTCTTCCAGCTCATATTTGTCATCGAGTGTAATTTTTTTCTCGCTCATTCTTCGCCTCTAGCTCCTAGCTTATTATTGTATTTACCAACGGGAACGCCGCGTCACAAAGGAATGTGGATGCATGGTATACGGTATTTCAAAAATACAAAAGGCGGCATCTGCCCGGTCTCCCGAACTGATCGCCGCCCCTGTATCGAATACCCCTGTCAGACAGGATTATTCACTTGTGAAAGCCTACACCAATTGATGAAAATTTCACAATCAGCCGTTTATGATTTAGGTCGCTTCATTTTGCATGTTGTTGGCAAAATCGTATTTTCAGATGCAACAGAAGACTCGACCAACAACCCATAACCTGAATTATCGGCATCAATAGATATATTTTCATCCGTATGAACAGAAATATGAATCGGCTGAATTAACTGATGATCAGATGCGCCCATTGACACTTTTTCACCATTAAGCGTTGTGAATTCCATACCCTCCAGTGCGTTTGCAACATCTATTGGTTTGTCGCTCCCTGCTTTAGTCATAGCAGCGGCCAGCATTTGAATAGTGTTTGTAATGCGGAACTGGCTCAGATCTTTCTCTGGGTTTTTCGCTTTAAACCCTTTGGCGTAAGCGACATACGCTTCTGTCCTTGGAGGATTTACAGGACCTTCATGAACCAGACGGATCTTGTTCTTTCCTTTAGCGCCAATTGTTTTGGTAATTCCGCTATGTGAGGCGTAGTACGTGTATACAGGAATATCAAGACCAGTTTCACCGATGGCTTTTGCCAAGCCAACCATATCAGCGCCCCAGTTACCGGTTACAACAGCATCAGCTTCCGAAGCTCTAATTTTTGTCGCGTAAGGTGTGAAATCTTTTACTTTTCCAATTGGGTGCAATTCATTGCCAACGATTTTAATATCTGGACGTTTCATACCCAGAAATTTCTTAGCTGATGCTGCAACCGCTTTACCGAAAGAATAATCCTGGCCGATCAGATAGACTTTTTTGATCCCCGAATTTTCCTTGATGACATCGGTAAGGGCATTCATTTTCATGTCTGCATGCGCATCAAATCGAAAATGCCAGAAATTACACTTCCTATTTGTGAGTGCGGGATCCACTGCGGAATAGTTCAGATACAATACCCGGTTTTCAGGGTTGCGTTTATTATGTTTTTTGATGGCATCTGTCAAAGCATTAGCTGGCCCGGATCCGCTTCCTTGCATAACAAAACGAACACCTTCACCGATTGCCCTTTTTAACTGAATAAGACTCTCTTTCGGGCTTGTCTTATTATCGTAAGGCACGATTTCGAATTTTTGACCATCCAGAACACCGCCCTTTTTATTAATCAGTACATCAGTAGCGTATTTAAGCTGCTGAAGGCCTGACGCACCGATTGACGCAAATGGACCTGAAAGCGGATCGATAAAGGCAATTTTGATAGTTTCAGCGGCTTGGAGGGAAGTCGCTGATACAGACGCAATAAATGCCCCTGCAAATAACTTGGTACTTGTTTTCACTTGAATTCTCCCATGGGGGATGAGCTTGGATTTAAAGATACCCTGATCAACATTTATCGGTGAGGTTGGCAAAGAGCGAAATTACGTGAGGGTCTTTCCGGCTCTTCTTCCTTATTTATTATTTTGGCCAAGCCCAAGACTGCGATCAAGGTTAGTTGAGAATATTTTCAACGCAGCACAAGTTCAACAAGAAAATGGGAATACCCCAAAAAAATATTACATTTCAATTAGTTAAATTAAAATATTTTGGGAAAAATTACATAAAAAAAGGCGATGATCGTCCGGACAGCCGGGCCAATCATCGCCTCCTCATCAACTATAGGGCAGGCTTAGACTTCGAGCCATTCCTTGCGGATTTGCTCGTTCGCCTTGAGTTCATCAGGTGTTCCCTCGTACACCATATGACCGTGACCCATCACATATAGCCGGTGAGATATCTTAAGAGCGATTGCCAGCTTCTGTTCCACCAGAAGAATAGACACACCGCGTCTTGCGATTTCAGAAAGCAGTTCACCAACCTGCTCAACGATTTTAGGGGCTAGTCCCTCTGTCGGCTCATCAATCATGACAAGATCCGGATCCCCCATCAATGTGCGGCACATGGTGAGCATTTGCTGTTCACCGCCAGACAGAACCCCAGCATCAACATCTGCCCGCTCCTTCAAATTTGGAAACATGTCGAACATGTCATCCATTTTCCAGCGGCCCGGCTTTTTCATGTCCTTAATACCCAGAATCAAATTCTGTCGGACTGTCATACCTGGGAATACATCCCGGTTTTCGGGAACATAACCCAACCCACTTTTGGCGATTTCGTGTTCCGTCTTTCCAGCAATTTCTGCGCCTTTAAAGATAATCGAACCATGCGGTGGGACTTCCCCCATAATCGACTTGATCGTTGTCGAACGACCAACACCATTTCGTCCCAGAAGAGAGACGATTTCGCCCTCTCCCACTCTGAAATTCACACCCTGAAGGATATGGCTCTTGCCGTAGAAGGCATTTAAATCATTTACTTCAAGCATCTTCAGCCTCCGCACCAAGATAGGCTTCCTGCACGGCCTTGTTATTTCGGATATTCTCCGGTGTGTCCGTTGCAATAATTTCACCGTAAACAAGGACCGATATCCGATCTGCGATATCGAAAACCACGCCCATATCATGCTCCACCATCACCAGAGTTTTACCTTCTGTAATTTTCCGAATAAGGGCAATCGCCTGATCGGTTTCCGAATGGCTCATCCCAGCCGTTGGTTCGTCCAGCATAATCACTTCGGCACCTCCTGCTGCGGTGATACCGATTTCAAGAGCACGCTGTTCCGCATAGGTCAAGACACCTGCGGGGACATGCATTCGGGATGTAAGTCCAATTTCCTCAAGGACCTCTGCCGCGCGTCTGTTCAATTCTTTTTCGCGGTCGACAAGATGCCAAAACGAATATTTATAGTCTTTCACCCACATGAGGCTGCATCGAACATTTTCGAATACACTCATATTGGAAAAAATATTGGTTACCTGAAAACTACGTGCCAGACCTTTGCGGTAAATCTCATAGGGAGGAAGGTTGCTTATATTTTCACCGTTAAGCGAGACACTCCCCCCAGAAAGATTATAGCGTCCGCTAATCAGATGGAACAAAGTCGATTTTCCGGCTCCATTTGGGCCAATAATGGCGTGGCGTTCGCCTTTACGGATCTTAAGGTCAACACCTCTGATAATAGCCGTAGGTCCAAAGCTTTTTTGCAGATCATGCAATTCAATGGCTGCAGTCATGATGATGCTCCTTTGCTAGAGTCAAGTGGAGCATTTGCCGTATCCCAAGCTTCACGCATCTGAGGCAGTTGCGTTTTAGTCAGGTATCCACCGACAATACTGAGGGCGCCGACAATAATCCAAGGCGTAACAGAATGAGTATCAAACTCGATGCCCAGAAGAGACATCATCGTCTCCCCTACTGCTGCAGCACGAACATGGTGCATGATTTCCAGGAAGCCCGCTAGGCCGGCCAACATAAGAATGGCAGGCACCCCAATACGTATATAAGGCAGGATCAAACCGTTCAGACGTTTCATCTTGTATGCAGGAGTGTGCATCATCATTAATCCGGTCAGCCCTTGAGGCACATACATCACCGTCAGCACGAATATCAAGCCTACATAAAGCTGCCAGATTTCAGTATAATTGCTGAGAAGTGTTTGAAGCAACGTGAAGAAAATTGCGCCGACAATAGGGCCAACAAAGAACCCTACACCGCCGATATATGTCATCAGGAGAACAACGCCTGAGGTCAAGGCATTCAAGTTTTCTTCTGTAACAATCTCAAAGTTAATGGCAAAGAGAGCTCCAGCGATACCGGCAAAAAATCCGGAGGCACAAAACGAGACTAGGCGAACTCTTGTCTGGCTGTAGCCAATAAATTCTGCACGTTCGTCATTGTCACGGACCGCATTTGCCAGACGCCCCATTGGGGTGCGAGAAAACAGATACATTAAGCCGATTGTGATGAAGGCCCAAATGGCGATCAAGTAATAGACCTCAGTGTCTGTAGCAAAATCAATGCCCAGAATCTCAGGTCCCATGGTTCGATCACCAGTGACCCCCTCTTCGCCGCCAAAGAAAGCAACAAAGATCAGTGAGCACGATGCTATCAGTTCACCGATACCCAGAGATATCATGGCAAACACTGTTCCTGCGCGCCGAGTTGAGAAACTCCCAATGACAAACGCGAATACCAGGCCGATAACGCCACCAAAAATGGGAAGAATGAACATCGGCAAGACGACAATTTCTGCCTCAACATAGTTCATCATATGAACCGACATAAAACCGCCAAGTCCAAAATAGACGGCATGACCGAACGATAACATCCCCCCTTGCCCAAGCAACATATTATAGGCCAGCGCAAAGATGATGAAAATGCCCATCAAATTCATCGTATAAACAGATATATTACTGCTGAAGATGAAGGGTAAAACTATCAGGCCGATCGCTAGGAAGATCCACGGGCCAAATCGCTTCATAAAAGGAACTGATATTTCACCAGCTTGTGTATTTGCAATTTCACTCATGATTCACGTTTCCCGAACAAGCCTGTTGGGCGGAAGATCAAAATCAAGACCAGCAACAGATAAGGTAAGATTGGTGCAACTTGCGGCAACGATAATGACCATAAATCTCGAAGAGCGCTTTCGCTATCGGTAGAAATATTGAGTACGCTCATCAGGTCCGTAACCGAATAATCCAAAGATATAGCAAAAGTCTGCATTAATCCGATAATCAAAGAGGCGACGAAGGCACCTCCTAAAGATCCCAATCCTCCAACGACAACAATAACAAAAACAATACTGCCTAGCACAACGGCCATTCCGGGGAAGGTTCCAAGTGCTGGTCCCGCAATAACCCCTGCAAGTCCCGCAAGAGCACAACCAAATCCAAAAACACCCATAAATACGAGAGGCACATTATGCCCGAGCATCGCTGTCATATTTGGATGTGAGATCGCGGCTTGAATAATTAGTCCAATCCGAGAGCGTGTTAGAATAAGCAACAATACAATAAAAATTGCGAGAGAGATAAAAATCATAAACGCTTTATAGGCCGGGAAGTCTTGGCCAAAAACGGTAAAAAGAGAGAACTGAAGAGCTTCAGGTTCATGATAGGCTTTTGTATCTTTACCCCAAATGAATTGAACAACTTCTTCAATGAGAAACGCGAGTCCGAAAGTAAAAATCAACTCAGCGACATGTCCCCATCGATGAACATGGCGCAGTCCATATCTTTCGATGAGCGCGCCAAGGAGACCTACAATAACAGGGGCAATAATCAAACCCGGCCAGAACCCCACATATTGGCTGATCGTATAGGCCAAATAGGCACCCAGCATATAAAAACTAGCATGCGCGAAGTTCAAAACACCCATCATGGAGAAGATAAGTGTGAGCCCACTTGCGAGCATGAAGAGCAACAAGCCCGTCACAATCCCGTTCAAGAGGGAGAAGAATATCAATTCAAACATTGGTTGAATCTCTTTTACACAAAAAAGGAGGGAACAGATCTAGCGTCTGCTTATTCTTTTTGGGCCGCCTGACTATTGCCAGGCGGCCCTGTAGTACCCTGAGATCCTATATATTATTCAGGACGCTTCATTTTACAGGTTGTTGGAAGTGCAGTATCAGCTGCGGCAACAGTTGACTCTACGAGAAGTCCGTAACCTGAGTTATCAGAATCAAACGTGATATTTTCATCCGTATGGACAGAAATATGGACGGGTTGAATAATCTGATGATCTTCAGCACGCATTGTTACTTTTTCACCGCTCAATGTTGTGAATTCCATACCTTCCAAGGCACGGGCAACATCAATTGGTTTTGCGCTTCCACCTTGTTCAATTGCCTTTGCAAGCATTTGAAGAGTGTTCACGATACGGAACTGAGAAAGATCTTTTTCAGGATTTTTCTTTTTAAATCCTGTGTGATATGCGGCATATGCTTCTGTTTTTGGTGGGTTTGCCGGACCTTCGTGTACAAGACGGATCTTGTTTTTACCGCCAGCACCAATAGTTTTCGTGATACCGTCATTGGCCGCATAATATGTGTAAATCGGGATATCTAGACCAGTATCACCAATCGCCTTACCCAGACCAACCATGTCTGCACCCCAGTTACCTGTGATCACAGCATCTGCACCGGACGCCCGGATTTTTGTCGCATAAGGTGTAAAGTCTTTTACTTTTCCGATTGGATGAAGTTCGTTACCAACAATCTTAATGTCGGAGCGTTTTTCGCCCAGGAACTTCACAGCAGCGGCTGCAACAGCCTTACCAAAGGAATAGTCCTGACCGATCAGATAGACCTTCTTGATATCGGATTTTGCTTTAATGATATCAGTCAAGGCATTCATCTTGATATCAGCGTTTGCGTCAAAGCGGAAATGCCAGAAGTTACATTTGGCATTGGTTAAAACCGGGTCAACCGCTGAATAATTCAAGAACAACACGCGGTTATCAGGATTACGCTTATTGTGCTTTTTGATAGCATCCGTCAATGCGTTAGCAACGCCGGAGCTATTCCCTTGAGCAATAAAACGAACACCTTCACCGATAGCGCGCTTTAACTGAATAAGGCTTTCTTTGGGGCTAATTTTATTATCGTAAGGAACGATTTCAAATTGTCTACCGCCAAGAACACCGCCTTGTTTGTTGATCAGTGCTTCAGCAGCGTAGCGGAACTGTTGCAGACCACTGGAACCAGTAGATGCAAAAGGGCCAGAGAGCGGATCAATAAAAGCAATTTTAATTGGGTCAGCCGCTTGAGCAGAGAATGCTGATAGAGTAGCAAAAGCAGCACCTGCTATAATCGTGGATTTAATTTTCAATTCTTCCTCCCTTAGGAATAATTAGTCAGTTTATCCGCTTGGCCATTCTTTTTTTATTATGCGGGCTGATAACGACAAACAGGATTTTATAGATTGGAATTCCCTGCTGTTTTTATGAGCTTACTTCTTAGTTTATTAATACACCCAGTTTTTGTGACCTAAGCTACAATCAGTATAATTTTCATTTCTCGAAAAATTCAACATAAAAAACGGCGTAGAGGCGCTTATTTTTTTTGCCCCGAATGCCTAATATTTGCTCATTTGTTGCTCAGTCGGCAAATAAGGATTTTCTTATGAAAAAAGCTATCATGTTGAAATATAACATGATTCATTAATACAAACGCTTTAAAATTCTCCTAAAATCAGGATCTAGAACCATTAAAAAAGCTATATTTACTTCAATTAAAAAATTGCGCTCAACCGCATACCGAGCATACAAACAAATATTCACCCCAATAAATTACGACTAGGCACAAGAATGTTTGAACCTGACATCACAAACGGATAGTGTAGCCTCCTCTTTACGTACCCAGTTCATTAAGCCAGCAGAGATTCATGAAGCAGAAATCCAAGAAATTGATCCTGTTCGCCATCGGGTGGTTCTTCGTTGGCTTAGGCGCTTTAGGCGTTATCCTGCCGATTTTGCCAACAACACCATTCCTTCTGATTTCGCTTTGGGCTTTTTCTCAGTCTTCGGAACGATTTCATGATTGGTTATATTCTCACAAGGTTTTTGGGCCTTCATTGCAGGAATGGTCCAATCACGGCGTTATACCAATGAGAGCAAAAGTGGTGGCCATTGGCACGATGTCCACAAGCGCTATTCTCGTCATTTTCTTTTCCAGCGTCCCGTGGTACGGGCTTGCTGCTATGCTGGGATTAATGGCGATTGGGGCGGCATTCATTTTAACGCGCCCCAGCCGACGACCAGCAAGCGACTAATGCAGAGCTAAAAGCAGGCTAGTCGTGTCGTCAAAAGATCAAAAAAACCTTCGACGTTCAAATCGTCACAGATAAAAGCATTCGGTTCCTTGTCCTGAATGTTCCACCAGTCTGCAAGTGTATTCCCCATCGTCAATTCTGATTCTGTTTCAATATCCAAATGCACTTTGCGCCCTTTGAATAAATCTGGGTCGATCAGATAGGCAATCACGCAGGGGTCATGCAAAGGCCCACCATCAAATCCATATCGCGTCATATCGAAACGATTAAAATAGTCGAGCATTCCTCCGCAAACATCGCCGACAGGTGAGTTTAAGTCTTTCATGCGCTGCAGACGTTCTGGGGTTACAAGCGCCTTATGGGTGACATCCAACGGCATCATCACAAAATCAACACCAGCATCTAAAACAACTTTGGCCGCATGCGGATCAACATAAATATTAAACTCGGCAGCGGGTGTCGTGTTACCCAGCTCTTTTACAGCCCCGCCCATGCAGACGATGAGTTCAATCTTTGGGATGATGGATGGCTCTTTCATCATAGCCAAAGCAACATTGGTCATCGGTCCAATTGGACAAATGGTAATGGATTTATCATTTGCAGCCATGCAGGTATCGATAATGAAATCTACTGCATGCCCCTCTTGTAAGGGCATGGTTGGATCAGCAAGGTTGGCACCATCCAAACCAGAATTTCCATGTATCCATTCCGCCGTCACCAGTTTTCGAAACAGCGGCTGACTGGCACCGGCGAACACCTTCATATCTGTGCGCCCCGCAAGCTCACAAATTCGGCGCGCATTACTTTCCGTCAGCGCAAGGGGAACATTGCCCGCAACTGTTGTTATCCCCAACAAATCAATTTCATTTGTTGATGCCAGCGCAAGCAGGATGGCTACCGCATCATCCTGACCTGGATCACAGTCCAATATTACAGATTTTTTTAACATGTCCGTAAAGTCTCGACAGTGCTTCCATCTGTCAAGTTATCAATCAACAAACTCAAATTAACTGATGAGAAGCTGCGTATGCTCACCGCAAAGAATCTCCGTCAAAACATGCAACGCCTGCTTCAGGTCATCAAATTTCGGCACCCCCATAAGACAAACTCGGACAAAGTGATCATCTAACTGACGGTTCATGACAAATCGATCCCCACCAATCAAAGAGATCCCCTTTTCTCGTGCTTGGGATATCAAATCTGAACTGGCGATATGAGGCGGCAATTTTATCCAAAGGTGAGAAAGCGCTGTATCTGCATTAAGTTGTTCTGCTGAAATCCATGGCTCAAGCCTTTTCGATGCGTAAGCGAACCGTTTTTCGCACTCATCGATCAACTCGCGCTGATGATCTTGAATAGTATTATTGCTCAAAAGAAAGTTAATAATATCCAGCGTAACAGGTGATGTCATCCAGTTGATTGCCGTCATTCTTGTCGCAAATCTCGCGATAAAACTATCGGGAAGGATAAGATATCCAACCCGTAAACCCGGACTGAATACTTTGGAGAAACTGGTTAGATACAATCCAATCTCCGGGCATAGCTCATAGTAGCTGGGAAGGCGTTTCTTTTGCAAAGGACCATAAACACCGTCTTCTAAAATCAGAATATTATACTCTTTTGCGATCCGGATAATTTCATGCCTTCTGCTTAAAGGCACTGTCGTTCCTGTTGGATTGTGATTGGTTGGAACGGTCACCAACAACTTGACCTTCCCTCTTTTTGCGGCCACCTCGAAAGAAGCGGGGATCATGCCTTCTTCATCCATGTCTATCGCAGCGATCCGAATACCGAGTTCCTGTGCAGCAGCTTTTATACCTGGATAACCGAAAGCCTCGGTTGCAATGCTATCTCCAGGGGATGTCAGGGCTGCCATAGACAGATAAAGACCCGATTGAGCACCCTGCGTGATGAGAATATTCTTTTCAGCGACCTCCCCAATAAGAGGCCTCAACCATTGAGCAGCATAGAACAGATCTCCGGAGCGCCCTCTGGCGTCAAAATATCCTCTATATCCCGATTGCGGAGCATGCTTTGCCAACATTTCAAAGGCGGCTTGATATCGTTGGCCTAATCTCGGGTGGTAAAAACTGTTGAGCGACAGATCAACCTCGATTCCCGGTTCTGAATGGACATGACTATCTGTAGGCAAAAACATACCCCGGCCGACTTCATCCCTGTCCTTGGCAGTGCCAAAGATAAAAGTGCCCCGCCCGACTTGAGCATAGGTGACGCCCCGCCGCTCTAACTCGGCATAAGCCCGTGTCACTGTTCCCACGCTACATTCGCTTGTCCATGCCATATCGCGATGGGTCGGCAATTTGTCGCCAGGACTTAAATCGCCCTCTTCGATCTGCTGCAAGACAACATTCACGATATCCGCTGATCTCATATCATTTCCTATATTGTATCAGATACAATGTTCTCTTTGACAAAGACACTATAGAGACAATATTGATACAATTCAAATTGCATTAAGGACAAGCCATGCCAGTTGAAACCATTGTACTCGTTTTTATGTTTGCAGTCTCTATGGTGGGATCTCCGGGACCTGCCAATATGGCACTGATGGCTGTAGGTGCGGGCTTTGGTTACAGACAATCCGCTCCTTTTCTATTGGGAACGATTGCAGGCTTTGTTCTTGTGGGAATAGGGGTGGCAGCAGGGCTCGGCACATTATTTGTGCTTTTCCCAACCCTGAGATATGCCTTCCTGGTCATTTCTGCCGCCTATATTCTCTATTTGGCCTACAAAATTGCTTTTCAGGATCCAAAAATTTCCAAAGCCGACAAAAAACCAGGTTTTCTGTCTGGATGTGTCATCCATCCCCTAAATCCCAAGGCCTGGGTCATGCTAATTGCGGCCTACTCCCAGTTCATTGATCCAAATATCAGTTACGTCACTCAGTTGGCGACCATATTGGCAGTTTTCACGTCGGTTGGTTTGGTCTTGAATTCAGCTTGGTGCTACAGCGGTGCCCTCCTCAACAAATTTGTGAAATCCACGAGGGTATTGAAATTAATCAATCAGGGGCTCGCCGCCTTAATGATTTTAGTCGTCTCACTTGCAATGTTGCAAACAGACTTGACGATCTGACGTTCATACCGCTTTCAAGAGAAGTTCCGTTCGCTCTGCGGGGAATGTCACAGTACATGTTGTCCCGACATCCGGCATGCTTTGCAACTCGAATGTCCCTTTATGCAATTCAACGATCAACTGAACGAGAGTGAGCCCCAAACCGGTTCCTTCATTGGTTCGTGCATAAGAGGTCTGAACTTGGCCAAAACGAGACAACACGCGTTTCAAATCTTTTTCTGCAATTCCAATTCCGGTATCAACTATTCTGACACACACACCATTATCTTCATTTAAAAATGCCTTTATTGTTACTTTGCCGCCAGGCTTGGTGAATTTAATCGCATTTGAAACCAAGTTGACAATAATCTGTTTCACGCGCGTTTCGTCGGCATACATGTGAACAAAATTCGTGGGGATATCCGTTTCAAGCGCTACATCGGCGTCGTCAGCCCGAACTGATAACATACGATAACAAGAGGAGACGATCTCTTGCATGCTAACCTTTCGCTCATAAAGCTGCAGCTGACCCGCCTCGATTTTTGCTACATCCAGAATGTCATTAATCACCTTCAGTAAATGCCCCCCTGCAGAGTTAATGTCATCTGAATATTCTTTGTAATTCTCATGGCCCAGCTTACCAAAAGACTCTGATCTCAAAATCTCTGAAAACCCGATAATCGCATTGAGAGGCGTCCTTAATTCATGGCTCATGTTAGCTAGAAATTCTGACTTTGCGCGGTTGGCAAGTTCGGCGGTTTCTTTCGCTTTCTTTAAGCTGAGCTCTGCCTCCACCCGGGCATTCATATCACTAAAAGTGCCTTCATAATAAAGAACCCAACCGTCATCATCATAGACTGCATGGGCATTAACCGCGCCCCAAACCAGCGTTCCGTCTTTCCGTTTCCACCGGTGGATCTGATCGATTAGATATTGCCCCTTGGAGAGCAACATAAAATGATCATCCGCAGTTTTTCTGTTTAGATAAATATCGTCGCGAATATCTGTAGTATGGCCAAGCAATTCATCGGTGTTGCTGTACCCTAAAACATGAGCTAAAGCCGGGTTTCCTTCAATCAATTGCCCGTTTAAATCTGTTTGAAAAATACCTTCTGTTGCATTTTCAAATATACGCCGATGGCGCAATTCGCTCTCTTCAAGTTCAGCTCTAACCTGATGACGCCGATAGAATCCATAAATGAGAGTAAGGGACAAAATGATTATGAAAGAGAAGACAATCAGCATCCCCCCTCTAAAGGACTTAACTTTCTGATATTGCGCGCCCATACCTGACATAGCGATGTAACTCAGGTTATCTCTCAGCAATTGAGCCCTTCCGCTTATCGACTGCAAATGTTGGTCGGTTTGGCTGATTACAGAATCAACAACACCATCAGGTCTTTCTGAAGCCTCCTGCAATAATTTTATGTCTTCGTTCATCCAATTGAGCAAGCTGAAAACATCTACACCTGAAGACGTTTGAGATGTTTTCCAAGGCAATAGCTTTTCTTGAATTTCTGATCGCAGGCCTGAAAAAGAATGAAGTAATTTCTGATAAATTTCCCTTCGCTCCAATGGTGACTTAGCTGCCATTTTTTCAACAGCAATTTGAGTATCAGCATTTTTGGCAAGGTAGGTATCAACCAACTCCACTTGTTGCATTTTCTCAATTGGAAAAGCTTCTTCAATATTCGTCAAAGTATATTGAACATAAAAGAAAAACCCTCCTGCAAAGAGAGCAAGAAAGGAAATAAGTCCTATAAAACGGCCAAGCCATTTGTCAGTTTTCTTTGTATCCCGCGAAGCACTAGCGGTTTCATATCGCTTCAAGAAAACCATGCAAAAACCAATTCAGTCATGCTGATCAGACCCCCTCATCTGAATATACAGAGCACCGCAGTTCCGTCTTAGTCCCGAAAATAAACTCGCTATAAGAAAAGAATCTATTGCTACATACAATGATGGGATATCAAAATATTATTAATTTTCGGTAATAATAAATCGATGCGGTCAGAAAAAAATTTTACATGTCCGATTTTACAATCGCGTAGAGATACGAGTCACGTCGCTGATCCATTATGAACTTGTCATCTCTCATAATCCCCTCTCGTCTCAAACTGGCTCTTTCCATAACATGCCATGATTTTTCATTTCTGATATCGCATGTTGCCCAGATACGATGCATATTCAGTTCATCAAATCCAAACTGTAAAATACTTTTAACGGCCTCGACCATATACCCATATCCCCTAAATTCGCTATCAAGAGCGTATCCAAGGCCTGCAATTTGATGCTGCATATCTTCAATTCGTATGCTTACTGCTCCGATAATATGCCCCACCTTTTCAAGTTCAATCGCAAAGTGAAAATGTTGGCGATCTGCATTCTCCTGAATTTTCAGTAGATGATTTAGAAAACCTTCAACTGATTCAGGTGTTAAAGGATCCATTGGCAAATAACGGTAATAATCTTCTCGCGTAGCATACTGGACCATATGCTCCAGATCATCTTTTTTGAAAGGCCTAAGCCTCAATCGATCTGTATGAAATTCAAGCATGCATAAGTTCTCAGAATATTTCTCGGAATAAGTGTTAAGCCGCATGCTATTTTCTAAACATCGATTTGTCTATTATCAATGGAATTGTAACACGACACTTAGAACTAACTGGGAAGAGAACCGGGATATTGTGGGATAAATAGGGACATAATGGGACACGAATAAATTTCGCCCCAAGGTAACCGCGCTTTTAAGCGGTATTTAGAGCCCGAACAAGTGTACGCTAATTATCATGACTCATAATTTGGCGGACGACACATAGAGCGTTCTGCGACACATGGTTTTATCCATTTTTCAAAAACTCTTGTTTCACTGGCACACACTCAGAAACTCGACAACAAATATTATCCATCAACTCGAAGCGGTATGCATCGTTTATTGTCTCTTTACTTGATTGTGAAATTGCTAATTTAGGGCCAGAAACACCGGTTATTATAGGTATTTCATGGCCTTCCTCCTGAAAAATCCTATATATAGAACGTCCAGTTTGAGTTAGTAAATATTCGGCAGTAACTGATTTGCGCAACGTATCCCCCATAATCCATCGCTGTCGATCCAGTTCCCACGGGAAGGAGCAGGAAAGGAACGAATGCGCATAGTTTCACAATATGGCCGGATAGTGCCTAATTGAAGCGTCGATGTGGTGGTACACGTCGACACCTCTCCCTCGCGGGAGTTGGGATGCTAGTACATGAAAGAATAGTAAATCAACCAGTAATTTAATTTGTATTATATCTAAGTGCTTAGTTATTATTTGCAGCAGACAAAAACTTGTCTATTTCATCTTCGTCGACATGTCCTTTTTGGCGGAATTCCTCAAGTATCATAAGGTGATACAGATCTAATACCGTTTCCCCTTTCGGTATGGCTGCCATATGCAAAGATCTACGATTTAAGTAGTTCTCAAGTCCTTCCACCGCGCCCTTAAGGGTTTCTTTGTCCAGTGGGCGATTCTCTATATTCTCGCCAGGTAGAGCGGGATCACTAGCATCTGACATTAACCAATCCAAAGATACGCCTACTCCCTTGCATAGTTCAGACACACTATATAATGCGGGCTTCGTTTCTCCCCTTCTCCATTTAGAAAATTGGTTTTTATGAACACCGGCTGCTTCAGCGGCATCTTGAAGTGAAGGATAGCGTTTCAATACCAAGTCTAATCGAGCGGCAAAACTATGTGTGTAGCCTGAAACTGGAGTTTCAACCTGTGATTTCGGTTTCATGCTTACCTAACCTTTTGAAAACAAACAAAAATTCTCAAATAATCAAGAAAATACCCATATACGAGCATGAAACTCGTTTTAGGGTATTGTGAAAACCGTATAAGGGTATATAATGGTATCGTTCGCTACAATCGAGATCAAAAAAACACTTATACGGTACCGAGAGATCTAATGGCAAAACGACCTACAAATATGCATGCTGAAGATGTAAAAGCAAAGGTACATAAAAAACGGACATCTCTTTCAGCACTCGGCCGCAAAAACGATCTCCCAGAAGTGACAGTCCGTGCGGCTATTCGTCGACCGATACCAAGTGCGAATATAATCATCGCTGACTTCCTTGAAATGTCGCTCAATGACATCTGGCCGGAATGGTACAACGAAGAAGGCATACGCATAAAAGGTGTCTCCGATACCCTTATAAGTACACGCAGCAAAACCAAATGTCACCGTCAAAAGAGGACGGCCGCATGAACGTCACTTTTCTCTCCCTCTTCCTCCCTGCCTCTGTTCAGCCTGTGAAAAGGTATCCGATTGAGCAGAGGAACTCCGGTGGGTCGCTTTTCCAGACAGCGGCCCGCCGCCTTTTTTCCCACAACGTTACAACCGGAGTGACAAGATGACCGAACTTGTTTCCTTAGCCCTTGATCAAATCGATGTTGGCGAGCGTCTTCGTATTGTAGATAACGATTACGTAGATTTGCTTGCCGCTTCTATGGCGGAAAATGGACTAACAAATCCAATCACCGTGGGGAAAAAGAGCCGCAACGGTAACCACCCACTTATTGCTGGTCTGCATCGGTTAGAAGCCGCCAAAAAATTAGGGTGGCCGGAAATGTTCGCCATCGCCGAACATGTCACAGACGGCATACAGAAGAAGCTTATTGAAATTGACGAAAACCTTATCCGTAGAGAACTAAGTCAGCTTGACCGGGCGATCTTTTTGGCTCAGCGCCAAGAAATATACGAGACGCTGTATCCGGAAACAAAAGCAGGTGTGGCTGGCGCAAATGCAACCAACGGCATCACAAATGCAAAGTTTGCGTTTGCGGAAGACGCCGCCAGGAAGATCGGTATTTCAAAACGCAGCATCCAACTTAGCATTCATCGTTTCAAGAAAATCTGCCCGAAAGTGCGCGCAAGAATAGCCACCACATGGATAGCGGACAAAGGCACTGAACTTGACGCCCTGGTTAAGTTGGAGCCTACCGATCAAATGGCCTGCATTGAAGAAATGCTGAGCGAAGACGGACCCGCAAAATCCGTAAAGCAAGCGCTTTCAAAAATCCAAGGTGACGAGGCTGTTCCATTATCACCGGAAGAAAAACAATTAGCCGCATTAAAGCTCAACATTGCCAAGGCGAGTGATGCCGTCGTTGTTCAGTTCATTGAATTTCTGAAAGAATTGGAGCTGGTTTAATGGCACGCACGCAGGGGGACAACAAGACACAAGATTTGTTGGCGTGGCAACCGCCTGAACCCGTCAGTAAATTTGATGACGATCAGATTAGAGCGCATTCAATGCACGCCCGCATCGCAAAGGCTATATCAACCGCATTAGAAGAATGCTCATTTGACCGGGAGCAGATAGCTGAACGAATGGGCGGCTATCTCGATGAAAAAATAACTATCAACATCCTGAACGCGTATGCAAGCCAGGCGCGCGAAGATCACAATATTTCAGCCGTGCGATTTATGGCTCTCGTTCACGCCACTCAAGACTGGCGGTTACTTCAGGTTCTTTCAGATCCGTTTCCAGTGAGCATTGTCGATGACCGGTATATCGATGTGATCCAGATGGCTCAAATTCGGGAAAAACGCGAACAGATGGAGAAGCAAGAAAAGGCTCTCCTTCAACGCGCTAAATCAGAGGGTCTATTATGAAGAAACTCTGGTACACTCCCGCTGAACTCGCCGCCCTTAAACTACCTGCCTTCCCGCATACCCGCATGGGGATCAAAAAACGCTTTGAAAAAGCTGGATGTCAGGAACATCCGATTAAATCAAGGCGCAGAACGGACAGCGGCGGAGGCCGTGAATACCATGTTGCCTTACTACCAAATGAAGCCCAGAACGCAATTGCCCTACGGTCCTTAAAAAACGATAGCACCGTACTTGAAGCCTCGCCACAAGCCGAATATGAGGTATTACAGACGCCGTCTGGAAATGGCGGTCTTCGCCGTGATGCCAAGATGACCATTCTTATGGTTTGGGATGCGTTTCTGGCAGATAGCACCGACGGCGTTGAAATTGCCCAATTCAGTTTTGTAACTTTGTACAAATCACAGAAAATAGCTGCAATGCCTGAATGGGTTTATTTGCAGAGAAGTACCTTTTCAGTTGGCAGTCTTAAAAACTGGATTAAGGCCCGTTCAAACGGTGAAATTAACAGCCTTGCTGGCAATTACGGAAATCGAAAAGGTACCAGCCTTTTAGACACAGCCTTTGACGGTAAAGTCGCCAAATACATCACCGCCCAGATCATCAATCAGCCGCATTTGAATGCAGGGCATATTCGCGATTTGCTTAGGGCTGAATTCGGCGATCCATGGGAAGTAACTGCCAAAGGACAGAAAACGTTCAAAGGCTTACCCAATATCCGCAATATCCAGCGGTGGATTAACGCCTACAAAAAAACCAATGAAGAGCTGATCACCAAAATCACGGATCCGGACAAGTGGAAGAACAAATATATGGTTGCACCTGGCTCTGCCAATGCTTGGGTAAATGCGCCAAACCAACTATGGGAAATCGACGCGTCACCGGTTGACGGATTGTGCGTTGATGGGCGCTACAACCTTTATTGTGTGATTGATATCTACACCCGCCGAATGAAGATCCTGATCAGCCGAACACCGACCACTACGGCCTCCTTATTGCTCATTCGAAAAGCCATTATGGATTGGGGCGTCCCTGAAACGATTCGCACAGACAATGGATCGGATTTTGTCAGCCATGCCTTCGTTCGTGCTTTAACTCATTTGGGTATACGGCAGGACATTGCCGCCCCGTTCACCCCTGAACACAAGGGTACGGTAGAACGCGCCATTGGCACTTTTCAGCGTGGATGTATGCCGCTGTTGCCAGGATTTATTGGTCACAACGTCACCGACCGTAAGAAAATCGAAGGTCGTCGGTCGTTTGCCCAACGGCTTGGCGAAAAAGCGGACAAAGCGTTCAGCGTAGAACTTACCTCAACCGAACTGCAAGAATATGCCGACAAATGGGTGGAGAATAAATACCACCATAATGAACATGGCGGTTTGAAAGGATCCACACCGTATCAGATGGCCACGGCTTGGACCGGGCCAGTTAAGCGGATCGAAAATGAAGCGGCCCTGCATATCATGTTGGCTGAAGTGCCCGGAAAATCCGGCCTTCGAACCGTGACCAAAAAAGGTATTTCCATTGAAGGGATTACTTATTGGCATGACTTGTTCATGGTGGGGCAAAAGTATCATATCCGCTTTGATCCCGATGACATGGGCCGAGTTCATTGTTTCAGCGAAGATCATGACGAATTTGTCTGCACCGCTGAGAATGATCAATATTCCGGCGTCAACCCAATCGCTGCCGCTGCAGCAGCCAAAGCGACACAGCGTGAACGCCTGAAAGAAGGCACGTCAGAACTCCGCAGGGAAACACGTAAATACAAGCCAAGGCATGCGGCTGAAGCCATCTTGGGGCAAGCGGCACAAGACACTTCAAATCTGGTTGCCTTTCCGGGGAAATCTGAAAACTACACGACACCAGCCATTGAAGCTGCTCTGGAAGCTAGTTTTTCCAAAACACTGGATCTTCCAATAGAGCCAAATAATGCGGCTGAACATTATCAGCAGGCACTGATTGATCAAGAAAAGGTCACCCACAAACGGGCCTCTATCAGTGTGGTTGATGAAGGGAATGAGAGATATGTCCGCGCCAAAAAACTTCAAGCGTTGGTCGAGAACGGCATGGAGATTGACGCGGCCGATAAGAAGTGGCTGGACGGCTATTTAGACAGTGCTGAGTACCGCACCCGAGCGTTAATGGAGCAAGATTTCGGGGAGAATTTTTTCGAAAGTAAATAGGTGGTACGGCGGCAACCGCACCACCCGACTGCAACCAATAAATTGATTACAAAGGCGTTTTGATTATGACAGAAATACCAACAATTGCACCCTTAAAAAACGTGATGTTGTTTAACCAGATGGTGGACACCGTCATGAATAGGCCAGACCATTTACCCGGTATGGGTATTTTCTTCGGTCCCTCTGGGTTCGGCAAAACCTTCAGCGCGCAATATGCGGCTCATCTTCACCGCGCCTTTTATTTAGAGGTCGGAGCTTTTTGGTCAGTTACCAGTTTCTGCGATGCCTTATTGACACAAACCGGGCTTGGAATGAGTGGCACAATCGCAGCAAAAATTTCCGTCATTATCGAGCGGTTAGCTACGGAAAATCGTCCGCTAATAATTGATGAATTTGATCATATGGTTACAAACAAAAAAGTTGACCTCGTTCGCGATATTCACGACAAAACCGGTATAGCAATTATTATGATCGGTGAAGAAAACCTGCCATCAAAACTGAAGAGATGGGAGAGGTTTCATAACCGCATTCTACAATGGGTCGGTGCTGAAGCATCGACGTTGGGCGATACAGTTGCTCTGTCGAAAATTTACTGTCCAGACCTTAAAATTGATCAGGATGTTCTTGAAGCATTGACCAAGGCGTCAGGCAACCGGGCGCGCCGGATTTGTACCAACCTTGAACAAGTCCGCCAAACTGCCAAGCGATCCGGCTTGGAGCATATTTCAGCAGATAGCATTGATTTCCAATGGTTCACAGGTGCAATCCCAGCCGGTCGGAGGTTTTAATGCCCTTAAAACCAGTCGATCAACGCGGCACCAGAAACCGCGAAAACATGTGGAAGGCTATGCAGGAGTTAGGCACGTTCACCATTCACGACATTGGCCACAAAACACTCATCAATAACGGAACGATAGCCGCCTATTTACAAGGTTTGGAAAATGCCGGATTTGTCAAAGTTAAAAAGCAACGGATCCACGAATTCCGAACTCAGAACACGTACACTGTGATTAAGCATCAAAAAGGGACACCGCGCGTCCGTAAAGATGGATCTGAAATTCCGCCGAACCTCGGAACAGAACAAATGTGGCGCAGCATTAAGATGATGAGTGCGTTCACCGTCAAGGATCTGTCCACCGCCGCAAGTACCGACGAAGTCCAGGTAAAGCTGACAACGGTGAAAGATTACATCAAGTATTTAAACAAAGCCGGATATCTGCGAATTCTGAGAAAATCAAAGCCCGGAATTCTAGCGATTTATAGGTTGAACCCGTCCAAAAATACTGGTCCGAAACCGCCCCAAATTCAACGAGTGAAACAGGTCTATGACCAGAACCTCAAAAAAGTAGTTTGGCCAACTGAAGGGGAAGAAACATGAACATTTCTCCTGCGATCACCCGCGCAAAGAATGCTTGGAATGATGATTTGCCAGAATGGGTTTCTGAACTTGCCGAGGCTTGCGACAAAAGCAGTCAGAATAAAGTTGGCAAGCAAATCAACTACAGCGGGGCGGTGGTCAGTCTGGTTTTAAACCGCTCTTATACAGGCGATTTAGTCACCGTCGAAAAGGCTGTTAGAGGGGCATTAATGAAGGAAACTGTTTCCTGCCCTGTCCTCCATGAATTGCCAAAGCACGAATGCCTGGCAAATCAGAAAAAACCCTTCTCATCAGCAAATAGTGTGGTTATCCGGCTCTATAAAGCTTGCCGAAACGACTGCCCCCATTCTCAAGGAGGTTAAAATGTTATCTGATCGACTTTACAATACTGCCCGACATTTCGAAGTCCTGAAACAACTGCATGATAATGGTGCGGAATTAAAGTTAGTTGAACCGGTTATTTCACAGATCATCGCAGTTATGGATCAATCTGCAGCAGATGCTGCACTTCTTGAAAGAGCCAACATCCCATTAGCCATGCAAATCCCGACACATGCGCCGCACGACAATGTCATCAAATTTCCTGAAATTCAGAAAGAGGAGGATCCAGACGATGACCTGGCTAGTTAATCATCCCTACACTTTCGCCATGATCAGCTTGGCGTCAGGTGTTATCGGGCGTGAAGTGGGTGCCTTCTTTTTCGACGGCTTAACACTTCTGTTTTTTTCATTAGCTGTTTTCTCCGAACATATGCAGGGGTTCTGATGCAATATTTACAATTCGCAAACATGGCAAATCCCGAATTGATCAAAGCACTGACAGCTTCAGTCTTTGAGGTTTCAAGGGCTGAGCTAGAAAGTCCGATCAGAACAAACCGTCTCGCTATCCCGCGCGCGGTTGCCATGCAAATCATTCGGAAAAACACTCGCTTGTCGCTCCCCAAGATCGGCAAGATTTTTGGAAACCGTGATCATAGCAGTGTTCGAAGTGCCGTTCAAAAAGCAGACAAATATTGCAATCAGGATGAAACGGTTCTTATCGCGCGTCACGCCATCCAACAGAATTTTGAATACCTTATGCAGAGGAAATCAGCATGACTGAAACAATCAATCCAGATGAATATATGCGAGACGCCAAAGGCCGTTTCTGGCCGGTAGCTTCCGTCAAGGAAATTGACAAACTGACAGATCAGACAGTGGGTAAGATCCGGGGCTATGCGGAGGAATTATCGGCCCAGATCCTCCGCTTCAAAACCCATACTTTTGACGATATTAATGCCCATATCGATATTCTGAACGAACAATACGGCGTCAAGAAAGGCGGCCAAAAAGGCAATGTTAGTTTAACGTCTTTTGATGGCCTGAGCAAAGTTACGGTACAGATCCAGGATCATCTTGATTTCGGCCCAGAGTTACAGGCTGCCAAACAATTAATTGATGAATGCTTATTGGATTGGTCCGCGGACAGCAATATTGAAATTCGCTCTGTCATCAATCATGCGTTCAATATCGAGAAAACCGGGAAGGTAAATCGGGAAGCTCTTTTCCGCCTTCGTAGCATACAGATTGACGACGAACGTTGGCAGCGCGCCATTCAGGCGATCAATGACAGTATCCGAATTGTCGGCAGCAAATCCTACATCCGGTTCTACAGGCGCGACACCCCAGAGGATAGGTGGCAGGCCATCACCATTGATTTAGCCGCAGCATAAATTCCGTCACCGTATCAGAGCAGGAAAGGAAATCAGTATGAACAGTATTTTGACATCATCCGAATTGAAACGGGATTTAAAGGAAGCAGCACTCGCCATTCTTTGGAATAACTCTGGGTGTTGCTCTGAAATTGAACTGGTCGCAGCAGGTCAACCGGAAGCACTGGTTTCAAAACATGGCGAGAGCGCAATTGAGGAAGCCAAGATCCTCTATACAACAGCGAGGGTGGCATGATGAGGAACAAAGACCGAACCTATTCAGATTGTCTGGATCTGGCGATGGCTGCTACCGCTTACGGTCAACATCGGGGTAACGAGAATGGCAAAAAGCTTGTTGCCGCTATCTCAAATATTCACCCACGATTGCCGCATGTATCGATCCTGTCGCCTGATATCACGTCAATAGAACAAACCATCCGCTCCGCTCTTTCGTGCGGCCGCGCGGCTGGTTTGAGTTGGCAGGAAATGCGGCTGATTTTCAATGAGGAAACCGAGAAAGTCCCGCCGTCTCTTATCGATGCTGTGAGTGATTTTGAGCGCACTGTTAGAGGGAGCATGCTGCAATGACAAAACGTTCAGCTGTTTGGATCCAGACAAACAAACAAATCCGGCGCTATGAAAAAGACCTCAGCATGACAGCGGATGATCATGTTTCTGTAGTTAAACAATTGACCGGAAAAAGCAGCCTCGGTGATTGTAGCGATCAGGAAATGGTTGCGGTCGCAACAGAGCTTAAGGAGCGGCTACCAAGTACGAATACGGATTTTAAACCTTCTCGTCACGCGCATGTTCGGAAAATTTGGAAGCTCTGGGGTCTACTGAAAAAAGCGGGTGCATTGAAGTCTTCAGGTAGCCAACAAGCGCTGTTGGCACTTGTAAACAACATACGCCCGGAAGACAGGAAATTAGACAAAATTGAACAGCTTGATTGGCTAACTGCCGATGCGGCCACCCCCATTATCGAAGCCTTGAAAGCAATGTGCGTCAGAAAGGGAGTTGAGGTTCGGTCATGACGCAATGTCTTCCCAAAAAAGGACGGCCTTTGCCACCGGTATCGGCTCATGCACTTCTCAAAAACAATCCCATGTTAGGCGAGTTCAATTTGTTTTGCTTGATGCAAGGACTAACACTTCAAGAGAACGCCCACGCTCACCACAATAAATCCGGTAACCTTACCGTCCGGCTGGTATGGCGTGACCGTTCAGCCGGAACCACAACCACCCTGCAGCAAGTCGTCACAATCCCCCTTCACTAGAGTATTCCATGTTCCCAGAATCCCTCATAGAAATTGCAGAAATCATTGGTAAAGGTGCAGCCTTGCAGCTGGCCAATGAGTTTGGCGGGACAGAGGAATATATCCCCAAGACGATCAACAAAGATCATAAGATTTCAAAATGTATTGGACATGATGCGGCTCAAATATTGGCAGCTTGGGCGGGAGGTTGGCGGCTGGAAATACCTCGCGCGCTCTCCGTTAATAACGGCATACGAAATACAGAAATTCTTCAAGCCGTCGAGGATGGCCAATCAAAAAAATCACTGGCCCGTAAGTACGGTATCACCACCAGATGGGTTCGCAAAATAACCAACGAAGTAGATGCAGATTCTGATCAGGGTGATCTTTTTTAATGCGTCCAAAAGAACTAAATTCGATAAGAACAATACGGGCAAACGTGATGATGGTTCCAACCAAGGCAAATTATTTTAGTTTGAGATCGCTCCAGACCCATTTAGTATTTAACAAGTTAAACAGGGGGTATTGAAATGGCTGAAACATCTATCGAGTGGACTGACGCGACTTGGAATCCAGTCGCAGGTTGTACAGTAAAATCCTCAGGCTGCACAAACTGCTATGCAATGCAGATGGCAAAGAGGCTTGAGGCAATGGGTATGGAGAAATATAAGGATCTTACGCGGAAGTCAGGGAACAGAACAGTTTGGACAGGGAAAATCAAGCTCGACTATAGCTCTCTTGAAACTCCCAAAAAATGGAAAAAGCCACGCCAGATATTTGTGAATTCCATGAGTGATCTATTTCACGAGGACGTGCCTTTCGACTTCGTTGAAAAAGTTTGGGCGATAATGGCTGAAACAGCACAACATCAATACCAAATATTGACGAAGAGACCGGAGCGAATGGCTTTGTTTTTTGAAGAAACAGGAACCCGGAAACTTAAAAATGTCTGGCTCGGAACTAGTGTGGAAGATGCTGCTGTCGTGGATCGCATCGACGCATTGAGAAAAATACCAGCTGTCGTTCGCTTCATTTCCTTTGAACCTCTGATTGGACCTGTTGGTACGGTTAATTTGGAAGGTATCCACTGGGCCATTGTTGGAGGAGAAAGCGGGTCAAATGCTCGCCCCATTGAAGAGAATTGGATTGACCATATATTCAATCAGTGCAAACTTTATGAAACCGCTTTCTTTTTTAAGCAATGGGGTACATGGGGCAAAGACAATAAGAAGCGATCAAAGAAAGCAAATGGTAGAGATTTCAAAGGGCGTACATGGGATGAAATGCCTCTTGTAATCTAACTGAACGATTTTGAGGGGAAAATATTGGGGAAGAAATATAAACAGGATGGGAATGATCGAGTTGATGCTCACTCTCAAGTAAAATACAATTTATTGCGTGATTATCTCACCAGTTATATCCGCGTATATTTTCAAAGTTCCAAAGTCAGAAAATTCAAGATTTTTATTGCGGATCTGTTCTCCGGATGTGGAATAATGCGAGACGATATATCCGGCAACCAAATATTTGGATCGCCTTTAATTGCTGTAGATGTCTGCCGTCAACTAGAAGAAGAAATTACGGCAGAGAAGGGTTATCCAATTGAAATCGAACCGTACTTCTTTTTTAATGATTTGGATAAAACAGCTTGCGATAATCTTAAAATTTTCTTGAATGAAACATTTCCAAATCAGAAAAATTGTTACTTTTATAATGGCAAGTTTGAAACTATCCTTCCGCAGGTACTTCAGAAAATAAAGGAGCTTGAAGACCCTAGAAATGGAAACAAGAAATTTTTCTTTCTAGATCCATATGGATACAAAGACATATCAATGGCTTCTATTCAGGCTATTCGATCTGCCGGAAAATCAGAAATACTCTGGAATTTTATGGTAGATTATTTTAGCCAGTACCTATCACCGGACAAAGGAGCAACACCCGAGCTTCAACGTCTCTTTAATGTAACCGGCATTCAGCAGCAGCGATTGATGGAAGCTTTGATGTTACTGAAGGAAGACAAAAATTGGCATTTCATACGTCACAAATTATGTCAGATCATACACAGCAATAGTGGCTTTATCACAATGAGTGATTTTGCAATCCAGCAAGGTACTTCAAATAAGTTTATGACAATTATCCACTTGGCCGATACGCCAAAGGCTAGGGATGTTATGACAGGAACGCACTGGAAACATAGTACGATAACCCATACCTTTCTCCATGATGGCTTGCAGTATGAGGATATTCTGTATAGGCCCAATACTGAACTTGGTTTTTTCAGTTTCAGTGATTTGGACCACGCTCATATGTTAGATAGAGCCGAGGGTGTGGTTTATGACACCATTTCAAGCAATCCAGGTATTTCGGTTGACGAAGTCGAAAGGCGATTAGCCGTACAATATTCTGCAATGCGGAGACAAGACTTAAGTGAGATTTTGAACCGACAAAAAGGTGAAGTCCTATGGTATGATGCTGACGGCGGCCATACAGGTAATAAGAACAAAGTCCACAGACTTCAGGCTAGCCCTCAACTTACTTTCCAATTGAAGTAACATGAACTAACCGGAACTAGTTCCGGGCATTCTCCCCCTCTTCAAGCTCCTAAATTAAAGGCTCTTTAAACAGCCTTTAATGGGGGCTTTTTTGTTAGATATCGCGACCAAAGCCGTTGCCTATGCATATGACAACGAAAAACGTCTTGTCAATCATCCCGATGATCCAGGAGGCATAACCAATCATGGAATTTCGTTGCGGCATGCTTTGCAAGTCGGGGATCTGAATAAAGACGGCATTCTGGACTTTGATTTTAATCTGGACGGCAAGGTAACCGCTGACGACATCAAAATGATGCCCAAGCAAAAAGCCCTGGATTACTACGCCTATCTTTTCGAAAAATGGCGTATCGATGAGCTGATTGAACCGGCCGTCGCCATCAAAATCTTTGACTATCATTTCCCCATGGGTCCAGGCGGCGCAGGGCGTGTCGTGCAACGGGCTTGCTGCGCTGTCGGCCATCAGGTGCTGGAAGATGGCATCATTGGATCCCGCACCCTATCTGCCGTCAATAATGCAAATTCCGATCAGATGATGATCGCCTTGATGTGCGAGGGCGCGGGATATTTTCGTTCCCTTCGCTCCGAGTCCTTTGAAGGCGGCTGGCTCAAACGCGCTTACAAACTTCCCCATATGGAGACGCCTTCATGAAAATCGTCAATATTGCTTTGTTATTTCTGCTTGCCGGTCTGCTAACAGCCTGCGCAGGAGCCATACCCTGGAATGAGCAGAATAGTTCCGGCGTGGACAAGTTCAGTGTGAAGTATTTTGAGAATGGCAATACAGAGGAAATATCCTTTACCTCCGGCAAAGAAAAAGCATCTGTTGAAATCAGGTACGAAACCCCGGACGGCACAAAAGCCAGCTACAAAGCTACAGATATCAAAGCCTTTGACGGCCAGCTTATACGGGGCGATGTTGAAAAATCTGTCAGTAAAGGCGCAGTAGATGTTTCACCGCAAATCACCAAGACATTAACGGATGGCGTTAAAGGTTTAGTTAGTCCATTGGGGGGCCGCTGAATGCCTCCCGATTCACTAACCCAGGGTAAAAGTCATTACTGTCTGGAAGCCGCGTGTTTTCTGTCTCGCATGTCCATGCATGCCTATTGCGATGCTGATTTGGCGGCCAAGTTTTTCATCAACATGGGCGCTGCTGAAGTTGTCCCCGTTTTCGAAAAAAACATTCAGGCTTATGTCGTCTTCTTTGAGGATTTTGCCGTTATCTCAGTCAGAGGAACGGATAATGACTTTGAAGATATTCTTACTGATATTGATTTTGTAAAAATCCCTTATCACGAATTAGATCAATCGGAAATCCACCGTGGTTTTAAGAACGCTGCTGATCTTTTGAGGGCAGTAATTCGGAACACCATAAGACTGAAAAACTGGGAGGAAAAGCCGATTTATTTTTGTGGCCATTCTCTGGGCGGTGCCATAGCCCAGATTTGCGCTAGAGATATTATGGGCCCCTGGTATTTGTATCCTGTGGTCTATAGTTTTGGTTCGCCACGTGTGTACACTGGTTCAAAGTATCCAAGTCTTGTGCCGTCTCCCCCACATCACCGAATTGTCAACGGGTGTGACATTGTCCCAAACCTTCCCTCGCGCTCAATTGGTTTTGAGCATACAGAATATAACCTTCTTTACCTGACCAGCTCCGGAGCTCTTCTTCAGGATCCCCCGTATTGGCAGCAAGTCCTGGACCATTGGCTCGATGTATCGGCGGGTCTCTTGGATGGTTTCCGGGCGGAGATACCCGTCCGACGTTTTACCCGGCACCGCATTGCTGAATACGTCGAACGTCTTCATGTGCAACTGAAGTTGCGGGGTGGTTCTGCGAATGGTTGATACAGCCGACACCGCCCAGGCGCTCGAAGAATTGCAACGCAAACTGGCGATCACTCAAATTACGAACGTCTCCAATCAGATCAGCGCAGAAACGTGTGATTGCGGCAGACCAATTTCTGAACAACGGCAGAAGCTATTACCCGGTGTTCAGAATTGTGTGATCTGCCAGGAAGAAATTGAAAGGTCCCGCAAATATGGAAGACGTTAATTGGCAAATCATCATGGTTTTCTTGATCGCGTTCCTTGCCTGGAACGGGTTTTTGGTTGGGATCCTCAAATACTTGATTGATCGCGCTGTCAGAGGCGGCGACAGACGGCTTGAACAGCTGGAACAACTGAACCAGAAAATGGACGAGCGACTGTCAACCAATATTGAACATGAAGCGGATAAGCGCCGAGAACTGGAACGGGAGTTCCGGGAATTTATCGCATCCCTTCCCCTTTCGTATGTGCACCGTGAAGACTGGATCCGTTTGGCAACAACCATTGAAGCCAAAATGGATAGCTTGAATAACAAATTTGATCACATGAAGGATAACTTCAATGCACGAAATTGACCTTGAGAAGGCGATCCGAGAAGAAACTCGTTGGCGGATCCTTCGAGCTTTGGACGCAGGGCGGCCACTTCCTGTTTCTGAAACTGTTATATTTCGGGCACTGGCTGATTCAACATTGCCAATCACTCCTTCCCAATTGAGACGAGAGCTGGATTATTTACGCGATAAAGATCTGATCGAACTGGAGAATGAGGACCAACCAACCTGGGGTGCTGCACTGACTGGCTATGGTGTTGATGTTGTCGAATATACTGTCAATGCGCCTGCAGGAATTAACAGACCCAAGAAGTGGTGGTGACCATGGCACCACGTTCAGCCGTTTTTGATCTCGCTTCCGAACACAAGGAAGAACTGGATAGCCGCCTGGTCAAAGGTGGTTTTCGAGGATATATGGATCTTGCCGAATGGCTGCAAGATCTTGGCTATGATATTTCGAAATCATCCGTGCATCGATACGGCAAAGATTTTGAAGATCGGCTCGGGACCCTTAAAATTGTCACCGAACAATGCAAGGCTGTTGTGGCTCAAAGCCCTGACGAACAAGGGGTTGTAAATGAAGCCCTGATCCGACTTGTCCAGGAACAGGTTTTCAGCATGTTGATGGACGTTGATGTGTCTTTTAAGGCAAAAGACATCGCCTCTCTTACCCGTGCCGTTGCCAATATTTCACGGGCAAGTGTCAGCCAAAAACGCTTGATGAATGAATACCGGGAACGAATTGCCGATAAAGCTGAGAAAACAGCGATCCAGAAAGGGCTTTCCAAGGAAGATGCCAACTTCCTCAGGTCTCAAATTCTCGGAGTAGAAATCAGTGACTGAACCGATCCTCACATCAACAACGATGTCGGAAGGAGAAGTCCTGGACTGCTTGAAACTGGTTGATGAAATCCAGATTGAACGATCCGGCAATAGTTTGAATATTGAGGAAATGCCGAAAATTCTGCTTCTCTATCAAGCCGCCTGGCATGAAGATCTTTCAGAAATTCGGATATGCCAAAAGTCTCGCCGTATCGGTTTTTCATGGGGATCATTGGCATCAGAAGCCGTGATGGAAGCGGCATTGTCCAAAAAAGACGGTGGGATGAACCAGTTTTACATGGGCTATAATTTACGGATGGCCGCTGAGTTTATTGGTGATTGCGCTTTCTTCGCCAGAGCTTTTGGCGACGTAATTTCTGCAATTGATGTCAATAAACAGGTTCTGATCATTCAGGATCTAAAACGCGATATTATCACTTACAAAATCACCTTTTCCAGTGGCCACCGAATTGAAGCGCTGTCTTCAAATCCCCATAACTGGCGCGGTCAACAAGGACATGCGAGAATTGACGAAGCAGCCTTTCATGGACAACTGGATGAGCTGATCAAAGGTGCCCTTGCCTTCCTGATGTGGGGTGGCCGCCTTGATATAGTCAGTACGCACAATAGTGAAGACAACCATTTCAATCAGCTGATCAAGGATGTGAAAGCAGGTAATTTACCGGGCTGGTCGCTCCATTCCACTAACTTTGATGATGCCCTGAAGGCCGGTTTTTACAAACGGGTATGTCTTGTCCAGGGGAAGGAATGGACTGCTGAAGGAGAAAAGGAATATCGGGACAAGATCTTCAGTCAGTATCCAGACAGCGAAGATGCTGATGAAGAATTAATGTGTATTCCAAAACGTGGGAGCGGCGCTTATTTCAGTCGGATGTTGATCGAGAATTGTTCGAAAGCCGGTATCCCGGTCATACGCTTTGAGAAACCTTCTGAATTTGTCATAGATTCAGACCGCGAAAAAGTAACGCAGGAATGGATCGAAGAAGTCCTTAAACCGATCATCGATAACTTGCCCACGGATCGCCGCAGTGTCTATGGACAAGATTTTGGGCGATCCGGTGATCTGAGCGATATCTGGATCCTGCAGGAAGTAACACCGCAATTATGGGAGACCGGTTTCCTCCTCGAATTGCGCAACCTTCCTTTTGACGTTCAGCGGCAAATCACCTTCTATATTCTCGATAATCTTCCGTTATTTCACCATGCCAAATTTGATGCACGCGGGAACGGCCAGAGCCATGCGGAAGCTGCAAAGCAGCGGTATGGAAATCATTATGTCGATGAGGTTCAGGCCACGGCCAGTTGGTATGAGACCTGGTTCCCAAAATATAAAGCCGCCTATGAAGGCAAGAATATCATTGTCCCCGTATCTGAAGATGTGGTGATGGATCACCGATCTGTTGTGTTGGTAAAAGGCAGGCCAACCATGTCTGACAAACGGCGCAAGGGATCTGACGGTAAGTTCCGCCATGGTGATAGCGCCATTGCCGGTCTGCTTGCCTGGGCGGCCACAGCACAAGAAGGCGAACCGCCTGCAGGGGAAACACTGGGACCCGACATGGAAGCTTATTTACCGGACCGAATGAGAAACCGTATCACAGCGCGACTGTTGAACAGGAGAATGCAATGAGTATCTGGCAGCGCCTGACCGGCTTTATGAACAAAGAGGAAGACGTTTCGTTAATTGAAGCCGCGGGTGTGACAATTGACGAGGACGAAGACAACTGGCGGCGCTTATCCGGTGACAGTCACCGGGATATGTCGCCCCTTAGTCAATCGAGAATGCGCGAAACCGCCCTTTATCTTTGGGAAGGGAACCTTCTGGCCAATCGGATGATTGAATTACCGATTGCCTATATGTTGGCTGAAGGGGTGAGCCTGACTGTTGAAAATGAAGATGCACAAGGCTGGATCAACGCTTTTTGGGATGATCCGATTAATTTGATGGGGATCAAGTTTCCGGAAAAGGTTCGCGAACTGGCGCTCTATGGCGAACAATGCTGGCCTACTTTTGTCAATACAATGAATGGCCATGTTCGCTTGGGATATCTGGACCCGGAATGGATTGAAACTGTGGTGACTGATCCGGACAATGGAACACAGCCCATCGGCATCGTTACAAAGAGAAACAAGAAAGGCGAGCAACGGCGGTACAAAATCATCATCAACGGACCTGAAACCTGTTTTTCTAAAAGGACAAGGGAGATCCGGGACACGTTTGAAGACGGTGAATGCTTTTATTTTGCCATCAACAAAATTTCAAACGGACGGCGCGGCCGATCAGATTTACTGGCATCGGCTGACTGGGTAGATGGATATGACACATTTCTATTCGGAGAGTTGGAGCGATCTCAATTCTTGCGTTCCTTTATTTGGGATATCAGCTTGGCGGGAGCCACCCCGGATGAGGTTAAGGCAAGAGCAAAAGAGATCAAGACACCGTCCCCAGGTTCGACGCGCGTCCACAACGACAGTGAAACTTGGGAAGCTGTCAGCCCAGATTTAAAAGCGAATGACAGTGACATGATTGGCCGCATGTTGCGCAATCATGCATTGGGTGGCAGCACCATTCCTGAACACTGGTTTGGCGGTGGTGGTGATGTCAACCGGGCAACGGCTGGTGAGATGGGTGATCCCACGGTTAAAGTGTTCTCCATGCGTCAGCAGTTCCTCAAATTCATTCTCGAAGAAATTGGCAAATACGTCATTACCTGTCGCTTGGATCCATCCAGACAAAGCCACTTTGATCCAGAGAACCCGGATCCTGAATTGACGCCTGTAGCGATCTTCCCGGAAATGACCGCGAAAGACACCACGCAATATGCGTCTGCCCTGCCGCAAGTCGTTCTTGCAATGGCAACGGCTGTTGATCGTGGGTTTGTCACAGAGGTTACGGCCGTTCAAGTGATTGAGACAATTACCGGCCGATTAGGAGTTTCCTTCGACGCGAAGGAGGAACTGGACAAAGTTCTGGAAGAGCTGAAGACCAAACGACAAGACGATTTCTATTCTGAAAATGAGCCAGACCCTGAAGTCGACACTGATCCGGAAACCTGATGCCAAGTGATGATAAAAAGAATGGCCGGTTCAAAAAGGAAATGAAGCGGCAACGCAAACGAAAAGCTGCGATCCAGAAAGAGGCGGAGACGGATAGCCGCACGATCCTGAAACGCGCCTTGTCAGATATCAAGGAAACACTCGCCAATTCACCAACCGAATGGGACATCTGGTATTTGTCCCAGGTTGAAGACAATATCAAAAATGTCCTCAAAGAAACCGGGGATAAGTTGGCACAATCCGCGTCAGGGCAAATTGGTACAGCGTGGCAGGCGGGACAGGATCTTATTGATTTACCTCTGGCTGCAGGTGGCATTCAGATCCACGCCGTTGTTCCGGAAATCGACACCAAACAACTTGCTGCAATGCGTTCCTTCCTTACTGGAAAAATGAGAAGCATCAGCTCGGAGCTGGCAACAAAGATTAATAGCGAATTAGGCCTTGTCCTGATCGGTGCGCAGGATTCCGGAACGGCACGAAAGAAAGTCGCGCACTTGGTTGGTAAAGGTGGGAAGAAGCGCGCCACAACAATTGTCCGCACAGAATTGGGCCGTGTTTATTCGGTGGCCACACAGAAACGGCAAGAGCAAGTCCAAGAGCATTTACCGGGCTTAAAAAAACAATGGCGCAGATCCGGCAAGATTAATTCAAGAGTAAGTCACGATATTGCAGACGGTCAGATTGTTGGCGTCAATGAACCTTTCATCATCGGCGGTGTGCCGTTGATGTTCCCAAGAGATCCTTCTGGACCGGCTAAAGAAACAATCAACTGCGGTTGTGACAGTTTGCCGTATATGGATCATTGGGATGTCCGTCAGCCCGACCGACAACCTTTTTCAGAAGACGAAACTTTAATGAATAATCTGAAGCGGGATATTAATGCAGGAAGAATAACTAATTCCTGATAGAGCAGTCCCGCCTGAAACGCCCCAGAATCGTTTTACCGCCCATTTAGGCCATAACTCCACACTGATTCCCTTACAGGCGAGAATAGCCCGTTTAATGGGTATTTAACGGCGACGTTATTAACCGGGCAATCATCGATATTCATCAATTTGGGAAAGAAGGCCTTGCCCGGAATTGGTTCCGGGCATTCACTTTGCTCATCTGTCGACATAGTCAATGAAGAATTTGGTGGGGGCAACCCCTTAATTTTTTGACCAGGAATTTCAATGACTGACAATACCCCAAAAGCCCTGACGGCGGAAGATGTCGCCAAACTTGCAAAAGGCATAGAGGTTCGGAAAAAAGCTGGAAAAGAATTCAAGCTTTTCAAGATAACGGCGAAAGACATTCAGTCCTTCAGGGAAACCAAGGATGGTATCTCCTTTGTCACCGTTGATGGTCAAAAACATCTGGTGGATGCGAAATGAAGCTGAAGATCTCACAAACCGGGATCTTGGGCGAAGCCGCTTTGCGCGAAGCCTTTAGTGGTGACTTGCGTCAATTGGGCGACCTTCTTCAGGGGGCTATCAAGAAAGCCCTGGAACTTACCGGTGAGGAAGACTGGTGGCCCTATATTCGCGGCCTGTTTCCCGACTTCATTGTTGTCGAAGCAAAAGACGGCAAACTTCTTAAATACACCTATTCCATTGATGGAACAGACGTTGTTTTAAGTAACCCGGTTGAAGTGGTTCAATCCTTTGCCGATGCCAAAAGCGATATGCGAGAAGCCCAGGTCGTACTTCTGGAAGCCGATGACAAGACACCTGGCACATTTCTAATCCGCGTGATCAAGGCGGGGCTTTCTGGAAACCGCAATTTCTATTCAGACAGTGTTCTGAGAGAAGCCCTTTCGCTTTTCGAAGGTGTTCGTGTCCTGGTTAAATCTGATGAAGAACACCTGGCGGGCAAAGGCAAGGATGTCCGCAATATCATCGGTCAACTCTCCGATCCCCAGTTTATCGAAGGCGCGGCTCTGGACACTGGCGAGATCCGCGCAACCTTGACCATGATCGAACCTGAAGGTGACGTCACCGTCAAACTGAGGGAAGCTTGCAACCGGGGTTTAACCGGCCTGTTTGGTTTTTCGATAGATGCCAACGGCTCTGCGAAGAGAGGCCGCATTGCTGGCCACGCGGCTCGCATAGCCAAAAAAATCACAAAAGTTAAATCCGTAGATTTGATCGTTGAGCCCGGCGCTGGCGGTGAAGTCATTGAACTTATTGAAGCGCACTCAGGAGACAACACTATGCGTGAAATGCTGATTAAGCTGATCGAAGCCAAACGGCCCGATCTTCTCAAAGGTAAAAAAGTAGATGATCTTTCAGATGACGAACTGGAAGGCATCTTCAAAGAAGCCATCGAACCTGTTGAAGATGCTGATGATCCGGCCGACGAGGATCCAGCAACACAAACTACTTCTCAGGAAATTGATATCCATGAGGCTGTTCGTATGGTGGAAGCTCGTGCCTATGCGCGGACTGAAATCTCAGGAAGTCAACTTCCGGACAGTGCCAAGAAGAAACTCAAAGCTCTATTCATGGCGAATGAGAATTTCCGTGAAGCGGATGTTGATACGGCGATCACGGACGAACAGGATTATCTCTCTGAGTTTGCGGGGGATGGTCATGTCTCTGGTCTTGGCGGAGCTTCCCGCGTTGAGCTGATTGAGGCTCGTTCAGAAAAAGTGACCAATATGCTGGACGCTTTCTTTGATCCAGCCAATCAGGAAGTCCAATCCTTCAAGGAATGTTATGTCCTGATGACCGGTGATGACAAGGTTACAGGCAGGCTACAGGATTGCGATCAATCCCTGATGCGTGAAGCCTTGGATAGTGGTTCTTTCACTCAAGTTCTAGGCGATGGTATGCACCGCCGTATGATTGCAGATTACCGTGTGCAATCCAATTATGATGTGTGGCGCAGGCTGGCTGATGTTGGCAACGTTAATGATTTCCGTACGCAAGAACGCACACGCTGGGGCGGTTATGGTGATCTGCCAATTGTTGCAGAAAAAGGGTCTTATGATGCTTTGACATCACCCACAGATGAATCCGCTAACTTCGCTGTCAAAAAGCGCGGCGGAACAGAAACCATCACACTCGAAATGATCAAGAATGATGATGCGGGTGTCATTCGTAGATTGCCTGCAGGCCTGTCACGAAGCGCAAAACGCACATTGTCCAAATTTGTCCTGGATTTCGTGAAGAACAATCCGGTCATTTATGACGGGGCTACACTCTTCCATGCATCTCACGGCAACCTGGGAACAGCAGCTCTGGACAAAGCGTCCCTTTCTGCAGCACGTCTAGCGATGTTGGGTCAGACTGAAAAAGACAACAACGAGCCCATGAGCATCGGTCCGCAAAATCTTTGGGTTCCGCAAGAGCAAGAAGAAATCGCTGTGGATCTGTTCCGCCGCAATACAGAAAACGACAAGAATTTTGTTCAGAGTTTATCACTCGAAATTATTCCTGTTTGGTACTGGACGGATACCAATGATTGGGCAGTAACAGCCGATTTCAATGATATCCCAACCATTGAAGTCGGGTTCCTGGACGGACAACAAGAACCTCAGATTTTTATCCAGGATAACCCTCTTGTTGGTTCCATGTTCACCAATGACCAGGTCACCTACAAAATTCGGCACATTTATGGCGGCACTGCCCTGGATTATCGCGGAATGTACAAAGGCGTGGTTGCCTAAAGAATACCTCAGAGAGAGCCGTTGAGGTTGGGGGAAAGGCGACATTCCCCCAACTGAGGCACACCCAAGTCCCCTGAAGGATCAGCGCCTGGATCTTTCGGGGGCACCTGCATAACAACGGAATTGATATGGCCCTGGAAGATTACAGAAAAATGCTTGAAGACATGGTGCGCGATGACAGCACCACCAGTCAGGCTGATCAGGATCTTGCGCTAGAGATCGGGCTTCTCAAATATTCCAAGGATGTGCCTCGTAAAATTACCGATCCCGTTACATCGGACGGTACTGATCTGGTGGATCTTCCGGAGGGTTGGCAGAATGACTTTAGCAAACTGATCAACGTTCGTGTTGCTGAAGGTCAAGAGCTCGTCGATTTTGGCGAATGGCAACTGGTCGATGTTATTGGTGGCCAGCAAGTCAAAGTGCAATACATCCAGCCACCCGGCGGCGACGTCTACATCACTTACACTTTTCCTCATGAGCTGGACTATGAAACCACGACCGTACCGAAAGTGGATAAGATTGCTGTTTGTTATTGGGCAGCCGCTTGGCTTCTTGATCAACTGTCTACTCAGTATGCAGGGCATCAACAGACAATGCTCGATGCGGATGCCGTTGACTGGCAATCCAAAAGCAAGGATTTCGCAGGCCGCGCAAAATTACACCGCTCCCAATATCACGAACATCTGGGGACCCAACAGGGCAAGATCACCGCCTCTGGTGTGATTGTCGATCTGGATCAGACTGACAGTCGGGGAAGAGATCGCCTTATACATAAAACGAGGTATCGGTAATGAGCGGTGGTGATATCTCCCTGAAATATAAAGTACCGAAAGCCGTAGAACGCGGCTTTCGGGAAGCCCCTGAACTGGCGGAAAAGGCCCTATACAATTCCGTCCTGGAAGCCGAAATGCTTTTAGAGCGCGAGGTCAAGGAATTGCCACCAGTCGGTATTGGAGCAGGCGGTGGATTACGCGGATCCGTTTCCGCAAGAGAACCACAGAAACTGGCTGATAATATCATTGGAGAAGTGGGAACAAGTCTCCTTCATGCTCTTCCGGTTGAACTGGGCACCAAACCGCACATGCCGCCTATCCAGCCGCTTGTTGATTGGGCCGCCCAAAAACTGAATTTACCTCCTGTTGAAGCTGAACGCGCTGGCTTTTTGATTGCCATGAAGATCAAGGCCAAAGGCACAAAAGGCGTTCATATGTTCGAGCGCGCCTTTAAGGCCAATGAGAACCAGGTAAGCGGTTTCTTCGAACGTAATCTGGAATGGTTGCAAGATCAGATTGGCGGTCGGGCATGAGCGTCACTGAAATTCGCGATGCGATCCTGGATAAATTCAACGATGTGAACGATATCGGCAAAGTCCACAATCGGCAGCGATACACCAAAGATCAAATGAACTTTCGTGCCTGGTTTATTGAGAATGAAAAACTCCTGGGCTGGACCGTATCCCGCAAGTCTTCCAAAGAAGTTCCAGAAGATAGCCTGTACAACAAAGCCGTTCATCGCTGGCAGATTAAAGGGTACATGGCCCTTGAAGATGCTGAAGAAACAGAAATTCTATTCGACGACCTGGTTGAAAAACTAAGAGCGTCCTTTCGCAAAGACGAAACACTGGGCGGTGTTGTTGACAGCACCTACACGGATGGCATTGCCGGTCTGCAGCTCGATGACACGGGCCCAGTTATGTTTGCCGGTGTTCTTTGCCATGCAGCCACCTTAACCCTTGCAACCAAGTGTGACGTCGAGATCTGTCCACTGGATCCTGCCGAACTGGATGATTTTCTCACTGCCAATGTTGAATATGACGTGGATCCCGCTGATGGATCCCCAGAAGTAACTGATACCTTCACTCTGGAGACTGAAGAATGACCGTTAAATTTATCAAGCCCCTACCGGGCAAGCGTGTCCCTGATCCTGTAACGAAGAAGCCGTTGCCGGCAGAAGGCAAAAACCGGGAATACACAGCCTTTTGGAAAAAGCGCAAACGTGAAGGTGATGTCACCGTTAGCGAAGCCAAAAAGCCTGCCAAGCCCTCCAAGATCACAAAGAAGGATTGATCCATGAGCAATGTTACTTATGCGGACACCCCTCAATTTACGTCCATTAGTTTCAACGAAATACCCGGTGATATGCGAACACCAGGTGTGTTTGTGGAATTTGATAATTCCAACGCGATCTCAGGCCCGTCCATTCAGCCTTTTAAAAATCTGATTGTTGGTCAACGTTTGGCAAACGGCACAGTTGCAGCCCTCAGCCCTGTGCGCATTACCAACGCAGAAACAGCGGCCGTCAATTTTGGGGCAGGTTCCATGCTGGCAGCGATGGCGGCGGCTCATTTTACAAATAACGAATTCACCGAGACCTGGGCCGTTGCACTTGATGATCTTCCCGCAGGAGCCGTTGCTTCTGGATCTATTCTATATGGCGGCACGATTACCGCGGGAACTCTTCACCTCTATATTGCGGGTGACAAACTCACAGTTGGCGTCACATCAACAGACACACTGGATGATATCGCCACCGCCACAGTTGCCGCCATCACTGCGGCAACTCACCTGCCAGTTACCGCCGCAGTAGACGGAGTAACAACAAGCCGTGTTAATCTAACGGCCAAGCACATAGGCGAAGTTGGCAATGATCTGGATATCCGGTTCAATTTCTATGCAGGTGAAGAACTGCCCGTTGGTTTAACAACCACCATTACGGCCATGGTTGGTGGGACTGGCAACCCTGATGCCGATGAAATCTGGCCCGTTCTTGGGGATGATCAATTTAACATTATTGCCTTCCCTTATTCTGATTTGGCTAATCTGGCAGACCTTGAAGCAGAACTTCTGGATCGGTGGGGCCCAACAAAACAGAATGATGGCATGGCCTCAATTGCCAAGGCGGGTTTGTTTTCCGGTACCGGGGCATATGGAGCCGCAAGAAACAGCCAAAACCTGAATGCCATGGGAACGGCTCCCACTTTTGATCCCCCTTACAAATGGGCGGCAAGCATCGCCGCTGTCACCAGTTATTATGGCAATATTGACCCTGCGCGTCAGCTGCGCACCCTTATTTTGAAAGGTATCCGCGCCCCAAAAGTGGAAGATCGCTTCACAGAGCAAGAGAAAAACCTTCTGCTTCATGATGGAATTTCCACCTATGACGTTGATAGCGGCGGCCTTGTCCGGATCCAGCGACTGATTACCACGTATCAGGAAAGTGCAACGGGCGCTGATGATGTGTCTTATCTGGATGTCAACACGTTGCTGACGTTGAGTTATCTTCGCTACGATTTCAGGAACCATATTTCCAGAAAGTTCCCAAGGCACAAGCTGGCGGACGATGGCAAACGGTATAATTCAACCCAGGCCATCATCACGCCTAAAGTCGGTAAAGCAGAAGCCGTCGCCAAATTCCGCCAGTGGGAAGATCTTGGACTGATTGAACTGGGAGATACTGATCCGGCGGATGCCATCATATGTGTTCGCAATCCCCAGGATGTCAATCGCCTGGATTGGCAGCTTAAACCCGACCTTATCAACAACTTCATGATTGCTGGCGTTCAGATCCAGTTTGTCCTCTAAGGAGAGTTAATCAATGGGAAATTCAAACCGCCGTGCCGGTACCATCTTTTTCAAGATTGATGGCACGCAATATTCCGCCAAGGGATCCTATACCTACAATCTTGGCAAAAAGAAGCGAGAAGCCATGATCGGGGCTGATGGAATTCATGGTTATAAGGAAGTGCCTAAACCTCCCTTTATTGAAGGCATCATCACAGATTCCCCGGATATATCGCTCGGCGAGCTGCAGGAACTGGACGGTGTCAATGTCACCTTGGAACTTACTAATGGCAAGCAGATCCTTATCCGAGATGGCTGGTATGCCCATGACGGTGACGCCAGCACGGAAGACGCCGAAATCCCTGTTCGTTTTGAGAGCAAAGAAGAAGCCGAGGAAATCAAATGAACAATTCAATTACCCTTTCAAAACCCATCCATGCCCATGGTGAAACAGTTAGCGACTTAACATTGAACGCGCCCACACTTGGCGCTTTGGACGGTATTGAATTGAGTGTTGGACCGGATGGGACTGTAAAATTCAATTTAGGCGATATATCCAAACTCGTTGCCAATATGACGGGCATACCGCCTTCAAGCGCGGCGCAGATCAGTCTGGCCGACGTTGGCAAATTGGTGGAGCCCATTCAAAGTTTTTTGTCGGACTTCCTGCCAATTGGAAAGACGTAAAAGCTGACATAGCCTACGTCTTTCACTTCCAACCGAGTGAGTTTGACAGGATGACGATCCAGCAATTGCTGGAATGGAATAAACAAGCCGCCAGGATCAACAAGCAACTAGCGAAACCATGAGTGAAAACAGACTAAAAATATTCGTAGAAGCCATTGACAGACTGACGGGACCTTTCCGTAAAATGGGCCTGTCAGTTCACCAGTTCGCTAAAAAAGCGGGCTTTGGCAAGCTTGCAAAAGCGGCCGCTCGGGTTGGCAAAAGCTTTGCTGTTTTTGGGAAGGAAACTCTGAAACTAGGCGGCGTGACTGGTGTCGCCGCTGGCGGTCTTTTTGCCCTGGTGAAAGCCACCGCAACCTTCGGCGACAATTTGGCGAAGGTCAAGGAGCGTTTAGGTTTAGGTATCGAATGGCTTCAAAAACACCGATGGGCTGCAGAACGCGCAGATATCGCTACATCAACCTTCGATATGGCCATGCAACGGTTTGTCAGAAGAACCGCTGAAGCCGCGGCCGGAACCGGTGTAGCCAAGGATGCACTGGAAGCAATGGGTGTATCCTTGAAAGATAATGCGGGGAATATGCGATCTTCGGAAGATCTGCTGGCCGATGTCGCCGACGGCATGGCCAAGATCAAAGACCCGGCCGTGCGCGTCCGTATTGCCTTTGCGCTTTTCGATAGTGAAGGTGTCAAGATGGTCAACATGCTTAAAAATGGCAGCGCCGCCATGAAAGCCCAAGCGGATGAAGCCGCAAAGCTTGGTTTGATCACTGAAGAACAAGCCCGGATGTCCGAGAAGTTCAATGATAATTTGTCTCGACTTTGGCGGGTGATCAAGCACACCGGTTTTGCTATTGCCAACGAGCTGATGCCGTATATGGATGAATTTATCATCCAGTTGAAGAACCTGGCCGTTGTTGCCAAACCCCAGATTGTCGATTTTTTCAGAAAATCCATCACTTATTTAAAAGACGAACTTCCTGCCACGGTCGCCGGAATTATCACCCTCCTGGCCCCGATAACCAGTTTTGTGAGCTGGGTCCATTTTGGAATCAAGAACACCATTGGCTGGACAAATGCCCTCAAAAGTGTGGCCGGTATTATGGGAGGATATCTCCTGAGATCAGTTTTGATGCTGATAAAAGATCTGGTTCTTTTGGGAAAAGCGATAGCCGTTGTCATCTGGCGAATGGGTGTTATGGCGCTCTCCGGTATCAAGACACTGATTGCTTCATTATTCAGTCTTGGACCGGCGCTTGCAGCCGTGGCAACTGCCACGTGGGCGTGGACGGCCGCCTTACTGGCCAACCCACTGACATGGATTATTGTTGCCATCGTTGCCGCAGGCGCAGCCGCTTGGTATCTGGTTAAGAATTGGGATCAGGTATCCGCTGCCTTAAAGGGTGCCTGGGACGATATCAAACAGGCATTTATAAAGAGTTGGGATCAAGTATCCACTGCATTAAAGGGTGCTTGGGACGGTATTAAACAGTCATTTAAGGCGAGCCTTATTGACGGCCTGATCCATATTCTGGCGAACTTCACGCCTGTCGGATTTCTTGCTGAAGCATTCAGTGAGATGACAAAATTCTTGTCTGGCATCGATCTATTTGATGTGGGTGCCAAATGGATGCAATCCTTAGGCGATGGCATATCTGCTCAGTGGCGGAATATCCAAACCTGGCTGGCAAATGCCATTAGCTCTCTCACCGACTTAATACCCGATTGGGCAAAAGATCGTCTCAATATCGGTAGTGCGAATATATCAAATACGACGGCGTTACCCGCGATCCAGAGTGCTTTACCGCCTGCAGCAAACAGTAACTTTCAAGGCAATGTCCGGGTGAGTTTTGAAAATCCACCCGCTGGTATGCGCATCAAAGAGATCCGCAGCAACAACAGCGATGTTGGTTTGGATGTTGATGCTGGCCTTGCAATGGGAGGACGGTAATGTTGGGTTATGCCGTATCAGCAGTTTTATTATCTGATGTTGTTTTCACGACAATCAGTGAAACGGGAAGAGAAATCAGGACAGCAATCAAACCGCCTGTCCAGCCCAGGCTAAACAGCCACACGGCTGCAGCTGTCCAAAGAACGGAGACACCTAAGAACTCGAAGATTTTTTCACCTGTCCATTTCATAAACTGGATATAAGCATGGAAGACGCGAGAAACAAGCTCTTTCCAGCAAAATACGGGGCAGCTGGCTTCGGTGTAGAGGACCGCAACATGTCTGGCGGTCGTCTTGGCGCGCATCATGTTTATCCTGGGAAAAATCAGGGATTTGTTGAAGATCTGGGATTAAGGGACAGAAAGATCTCTCTCAACGCTTTCGTCGTTGGTAAAGATTACATGTCTGAGAGAGACGCCCTTTTGCAAGAGTTGGAGAAACCGGGGCCGAGAAAACTGGTTCATCCTGACTATGGCACCGTGCAAGTTTCTCTGGATCCAGATCTCGGCTTTACAATTAGCGAAAGTGCACAAGAGGGCCTTGTCGCACGGTTTCAACTGAATTTCATTCGAGTGGCAGAAGACAATTATCCGACGAAATCAATTGATAATAAGGCGGCTGTTCTGTCCTCCGCTAAAACAGTTCGTGCATCATCAAAAGAGTTCTTCCTTGATAAATTCAAAGTTAAAAATCTGCCTGAATTCATCCGAAATGGAGCCGGTGAAACTGTCTCAAATTTGATCACTCAGTTGAAAGACAGCCAGTCATCACTTTGGGCGGAGGATTTCACAGGACTTGATTTTGCCATCAACACTCTGACGGATGAGTTGCCAGCTCTCCTGAAATCCCCGGAAGACCTTGTGAACAGTCTGCAAAATATTATCAGTCTGCCAAACCGTCCTGAAGAAGCCCTTTCTGTCATGATAAACCTGGCAGGATTTGCCGGTAAATTACCCATGGTTCCAAATTCCACTGGGTTATTCTCAACGCCAAGCAGGCTACTACAATCAAGCAACAACCAGGCATTGAGCGGATTGATCAGCCAAACGGCAACTGCAGCGCTTAGTGAAGCGATGGCAATAGCCGATTTTGACAATTTTGACACGGCTAATGTCGCCCTAAAATCCGCTGTTGATGTCATTGACCAGGAGATAGAACAAGCGGCCTCAATTGCGGATCTGAACAATTTCAACAATCTGGAAAATCTAAGATCAGACCTGATTGAACATGTCAGGTCCAGTTCCGCTGATCTGGCCCGGATCGTCAGCTTTCAAACGGCAACAACACGCCCAGCGTTGCTCAACGCTTATGATCTTTATCAGGATCTCAGCAGAGTGCCGGATCTCACGTCTAGGAATAAAGTCAAACATCCTGGCTTTATGCCTGGCGGAACCAAATTGGAGGTGCTGAATGTCTGATATTGTCTTGAAGATCGGCAAGAGTCTCTATTCGGGTTGGATAAAGGTCAATGTGGATCGTTCCATTGATACACTCTGTGGAACCTTCAAGTTAGAGGTTTCAGACAAGTGGCGCCATGACATGCAGCGCCGAGAAATCCGCCCTGGGGACGCCTGTCAGCTGCTGATTGATAATCAGCCCGTGATTACAGGATGGATTGATGACGCGAACCCCTCCTATTCTGCAGATGATCATATCATCAGTGTTTCAGGAAGAGACGCCACAGAGGATTTGGTTGATTGTAGCGGGGGAACCAACGGCACGGAATGGAAAGGCCAAAATCTTGCAGGCATTGTTAGCCGTGCCTGTAAGCCTTTCAATATACCGGTTTTGGTGGAGACAGATTTAGGGGAGATTTTCGCCTCTGAAACTGTTCAGGATGGGGAGACAGTTTTTGAGCTAATTGATCGTCTTTGCCGTCAACGCGGGGTCATGGCCATGTCCGATGGACTTGGTAATTTGATCCTGACCAAAGCCAGTGATCAGGCTTCTGGCGGTCGTTTAGTATATGGCGATAACATTCTTTCTGGTAGCAAGTCCTGGAGCTGGAGAGACAGGCATTCTTCCTATCAGATCAAAGGGCAGCAACGCAGTACTTTTTTCGTTACACCCGAGCAAGCAGCCTCCCCTTCCGCCACAGTGTATGACAAATCCATTACCCGTTTTCGCCCCCTGATCTTGAATGCGGAAACACAAGGAGATGATGGCAGGCTTCAAAAGAGAGCACTTGTCGAAAAGAACAGCCGCGCCGGTAAAGCTTTGCAGGCACAGTATCGTGTCCAGGGATGGCTGACAGATGGTGATAAAGGGGAAATCTGGCGACCAAACCGAATGGTTGATGTTGATGATCCTTATCTGGGCATTCAAAAATCACTGCTGATTTCAACAGTTCGGTTCAGCAAAAATGAAGCAGGCAGTTTCTCAGAGATCACGGTCACTGATCCGGCCGCCTATGACTTGATCGATTTTCCGGAAGAAGAAGATGGAGGTTCGTTTTGAACACGCGGATCTTTCATAAACTTCTTCAGCCTTTATCTCGGCGCGTTTCCATGTTGGTCAGCCGGGCGGTTCTTCGCGCAATTAGCGAAACTCACGGTCGACAACATGTCAAAGTCGTTTTGCACAAAGGCGAAACGCTGGAAGGTGTCGAAGTTTTCCAACATTACGGCCTGGCCACTCGCGCTCTGCCCGGCGCTGAAGCAGTTTCAGCATCGATTGGTGGGGTGCGCGGTCATAGCATAATCATCGCTGTGGAAGATAGTCGCTATCGGCCAGAACTTGAACCCGGTGAAGCAGCCCTTCATGATGACCAGGATCAAACAGTTCATATTTACCGAGACAGGATTGAAGTTCGCAGCGACAAGAAGGTTGTCGTTAAATGCGACGATGTTCACCTTGGCAGTGAAGGTGGGCCGCAAGTCGCCCGAATTGGTGATCATGTTCTAGTGGCAAATGGAAGTTCTGCAGGATTATGGCCCATTGTTGAAGGTTCCTCGAAAGTGAGGGCATCGTGACTGACTTTCTCACAGAATATAATACTGAATTCCTTCGTGCAGATCTTACCCTTACAAATGGGGATCTGGCGACAGATAACGGATTGAAAACGGCGGTTATAATTTCCTTGTTTACAGATGCCAGAGCCGATGAAGATGAACTTCCCGCTGGAGAAACTGATAAACGCGGTTACTGGGGGGAGCTATTATCAAAATCTCCTGGGGACAAGTGGGGATCCAAACTCTGGACGCTTTCCCGAGAAAAAGTCACTGCAGTAACACTGAGGCGCGCAGAACAATACGCCCATGATGCATTGCAATGGCTGAAGGATGACAGGGTCGCAGAAGGAATTTATGTCAGAGCCTTTGAAGTCCTTCCTCGTGTTCCTGGGCGCGGATCAGTCCTGGGGCTGATTGTAGAAATTAGACGCCCTGCTGTCCCCGCAATCACCTACCAATTTGATCACCTTTGGAGAGAATCCGCCTGATGCCTTTCAACACACCGACGCTCACTGAATTGGATGATCGCATTCGGACAAATATTGCCTCTAGACTAGCCGGTGATGACAGTGCATTGCGAAGAAGTAACATTATAGCGATTTCCCGTGCACAAGCTGGTATGGCGTTTGGGCAATATGCCTATATGGATTGGATTTTAGCACAAGTCTTTCCAGATCTTGCCAGTGACGAGATGCTGGACCGCCACGCGGCAATCAGAGGATTAACACGCAAAGGCGCAAAAAAAGCCACTGGCCAAATACGTGTTACAGGTATTGATGGCGAAACGATAGCAGAAGGAAGCTCCTTAAATCGATCTGATGGTGAAGTTTTCGTTACCAATTCAGATGGGACAATTGTCGACGGTTCCACCTTGCTGGTCGTTACCGCAGTGGAAACCGGTGAAACCGGGAATACAGATATAGATGCAAATCTGAGTTTTGTATCTCCTCATGCGAATATAGACAGTATCGTACTTGTTGACATTGACCCGATCACAGGTGGAGCTGATCAAGAGAGTGATGATCGCCTAAGAGAGAGAATTCTCAAACGCTGGCGGGAACCTCCCCAGGGTGGAGCAAAGCATGACTATGAAGCCTGGGCTCTTGAAGTTGCAGATGTAACTCGTGCATGGATTGTTCCTGGTGAAATGGGATTAGGAACAATAACAGTTCGCTATGTCACGGATGATGAAGAAGATATTTTCCCAGATACCGCGCATCAAAGCTTAGTAAGCGATCATATTGCCAACAAGAAGCCGGTGACAGCACATGTTTTTGTAGCTGCACCTACTCCAACTGACCTCAATCTCTCATTGGCGATTTCGCCAATAACTGAAGCAGTTAAAACTGCTGTTATTGCGGAATTGAACGACATGTTAACAAGAGATGCCTACCCCGGCGCTACGATCCTTTTATCTCGCATCAGGGAGGCTGTTTCTATTGCATCTGGTGAATTCGACAATGCTGTTCTGTTGCCTGCTGCAGATGTTGAACATGCTAGTGGTCAAATGCCTCGTCTTGGTCAAATCATCTGGTCTGAGGTTAGCTAATGGGTCGAACTGAACAAATCGCAACTCAAAAAGAATTACTGGAACAATTATTTCCGACTGGTCAAGCCTGGTCTCGTGAAGCTGGCGGCAACCTCATGAAAATGGTGGAAGGCTTAGCAGAAGAATTTGCTGAATTGGATACTCGGCAAACAGCAATCCATGAAGAGGCAGACCCACGTTCAACCGGAGAAATGCTTGCAGACTGGGAAGGAGCCCTTGGCCTTCCCGATGATTGTGCAGGCAACTCCACAACCTTACAAGAACGCAAAGCCGCTGTTTTAACCCGCTATTTAAATCAGGGCGGGCAAGACGAATTCTATTTTCAGGATCTAGCCACATCTATGGGATATGACATCGAAATAGATGAATTCAGCCCTTTTATGGCTGGCTTAAGTAAATGTGGTGATCCAGTTTATGTGGAAGGCCGTCCCTTTGTTTGTGGTGCAAGCAAATGTGGTGATCCCATTTTTGTAAATAGTCATTCCGTTCGTTTTATCTGGCGTGTCCGCGTTAAGGGCAATCGGCTGACCCTGTTCCGCACAGGTCAATCCCAATGCGGCGACCCCTTATACAAAATATCCCGTGCAGAGGATCTGGAATGTCTCTTCAATCGATTAAAACCTGCTCATTCTCATCTTGTTTTTGAATATCTAGAGGAAATTTAATGGAATATATTGCCCCCATAAATGGTGGACCTTGGACCAATGGCAACCCGTCCACGGGTACTGAAGCATCTACCGTAGCGGCAGAAGCTATAGATCATCCAATGAGCGAAATTACCAATGCAATTGATGCGGCTGGACTGTCGCAGGATGGTGCAGATCTGACACAGCTCGAACAGGCTATTGTACTATTGAGCAATGCAGGACTGACAAAAGCAGCAGTAGAGACAATACTGACCGGGCAAATTGGTTCACACAACCATAATGGACTCAGTTTCAGTGGTGTCTCAGTTCTGGAGACGCTCACAGACGGTATCATAATTAGGTCGGATCCAATCGGATTGGACCAGGCAACCCTTTACCTCAGAGGCGTTTCGAGTGCACTTGGTGCCTATCTCACATTAAATACTGAAGGTAATCTCACACTCGACAACAACCAGCTGGGAAAATCCATTTATTTTACAGCATCAACTGCTGCAGGAGCCGTGGGGCAATTAATGCATCTCGACGAAGAGAATTTGATATTTTTTGCCAATAATATTGCGCGTTTATCTGTGGTTGATTCCGGACTTGTCCCATCAACAGACAATGCCCAAGACTTGGGCAACTCGTCGTTTCGGTTTGACGATATTTACGCGACAAACGCGACAATTCAAACATCAGATGAAGACCTGAAAACTGAAATTGCCGACACCAATCTTGGATTGGGTTTTATAAAGCAACTGAGGCCTGTCCAATTCAAATGGATTAATGGCGGCAATGATGTAAGCGTTCAAGAAAATGGTGAATTTGATCCAAACTCAGGGAGAGTTGATCCAGAAACAGGGGAAATTGATCCAGCAACAAGAGACCCACTATACGAAGAAATAGTGACGGCTACACCTGGAACACGTTTGCATCACGGGTTGATTGCTCAAGAAGTTAAATCTGTATTGGACACTGAAGGTGTGGATGCCGCCATGTACACTGATAGTGGAGAGTCAGGCGGCAAAGGTATTCGGTACAACGAACTAGTTCCTGCTCTCATTAAAGCAGTCCAGGAACAATCAACAATCATCGATGGTCTGACGTCACGTATTGAAGCGTTAGAGGCTGTATGAGGTAACCATGCCCCGTAAAGATTACGCCATAGATCAAGGATATGATTTTCGTCGAATTTGGCAAACTGACGAAAACCTGCCTGCAGGGCGGGAGTTTCGTTTTACCATTTATGAAGCACTGCCTACAGGCGACTTTGTTGCATTGATCGGTAGCGGCATAACGACGGCGGCTGCAGAATGGCAGTTGATTGTCGATACATCTTCTATGGCAATTCGCAGATATCGATACTCCCACGATTTCAAGGACCCTTCCGAAGACTGGACACAAATGTCTACTGGTGAGTTTCGTATCACTGATCCGCGAGAATTAGTATGAAGATATTTGAAATTAATCCGGAACTGAAAATCACTGAGAGCGGCTACAGAACAAAGATCACTGAGCTGCCCGGCAAGGGGGACAACGGGAGCGATGGGAATGACGGTATTGGCATTACCACAGTGCAAGCGACGGATAACGGCGATGGAACTTTTAGACTAAAATTCAACAAATCAGATGGTATGTCTGAGACTGTTACAACACCGAATTTAAAAGGTGATACGGGCGCGAACAGCGTTGTTCCAGGGCCTCAGGGTCCCGTGGGTAACGACGGGGCCGATAGCATCGTGGCCGGACCGCAGGGCATTCAGGGTCCAGCGGGTAGCGATGGTGCAGATAGCATCGTGGCTGGTCCTCAGGGCATTCAGGGCCCAGCGGGTAGCGATGGCGCTGATAGCATTGTAGCAGGGCCGCAAGGAATTCAGGGCCCAGCGGGTAGCGATGGCGCAGACAGCATCGTGGCTGGTCCTCAGGGAATTCAGGGCCCAGCGGGTAGTGATGGCGCTGATAGCATCGTGGCCGGACCGCAAGGAATTCAGGGGCCAGCCGGTAACGATGGAGCGGATAGCGTCGTGGCCGGACCTCAGGGAATTCAGGGGCCAGCGGGTAGTGATGGAGCCGATAGCATCGTGGCTGGACCGCAAGGAATACAAGGCCCAGCGGGTAGCGATGGCGCTGATAGCATTGTAGCAGGGCCGCAAGGAATTCAGGGGCCAGCGGGTAACGATGGTACCGATAGCATCGTGGCTGGTCCTCAGGGAATTCAAGGTCCAGCGGGTAACGATGGTGCCGATAGCATCGTGGCTGGTCCTCAGGGAATTCAGGGTCCAGCGGGTAGTGATGGCGCAGATAGCATTGTGGCCGGTCCTCAGGGAATACAAGGCCCAGCGGGTAACGATGGAGCCGATGCTGATCTTGCTACCTTAAATCAAGCCGTTTTGGATGCTGAAGCCGCTCGTGATACGGCTCTTGCTTCTTTTACAGAGCTGGAGAATGAGGTCTTTGTTCTCGCCACGTTATCCAATCCTTTAGATGCGGCGACTGGTGAAACCACAGGTTCTGGCGTTGTCACGACCGACCGGAAAAACGGCACTTTGCATCAGTATATTTCGGCATCAAATACGGCCCCGGCTGATCCTCTCGACATTATCGCAGGCGTGGGGGCGGTCGCGTTTGGCAACCAACCTGTAACGGCGAAAGGCGCGCAGAATACAATAATTTCAAACCTACAAAGCTCAACCGCCTATTACACGCATTATCTACATAAAACCCTCGCCGGTTTATCCAATATTGTCACAGCACCAGGCTTTACCACAAATGCCATCACAGCCCCCGCGTTGGTCACACCAACGATGACTTTGGGCGCGCTGACGAAATCCGGCGTGAACGCCAAACAGCTACTAGCAACAAACGCAACAAGCTTTGCCAGAACCGGGGGCACGGCCAACGTATTAGTGTCCGCGACTGGCGTGGTTTCGGCGGCAAATGATAACCCGGTTGCAGGGACAATTAATGTTGATATCACCGGACCGGGCGGCACAGTTTCGGCAACGGTTACGGTTACATCGCTGGCGAATACTTATCATGCGTCAACTGAACTCGAAATCGAAGCAGCGGCGACGGATGCAGCTTTAACACCCGCCGAGGACCGAACCATTCTGGTTGTGGACGGCACATATGCCAACACCGTAACACTCAGCAGTTTGGCATTTTCTGGCACTGTTTCAGGCACGAATGAGGGTTTAACCGACGAGACAATGAACCGGGCGGCGGTGGCGACCGCGACCGGAGGTAGCCTGGCAATCAAGGCCGAAAATGCAGGCTTTGTGATTTTCACAAATGAATTCATGATTGATAGCTGCAGAGCAATCTTTATCAAGCATATTAATTTCAGCCGTACAGTCGCCTATGTCCCAGGGGACACGTCTCTCAATATTGCCCGAAAAATGCTGATTGTTCAAAATTCAGGGGCAAGCGATCCAACAGTTATTGTGCAAGAATGCCGGTTCTCATCCAGTGATCTGGCGGCAAGTAGCGGTGAGTGGTGTTGCGGCATCGATGCCAAAGAAGCGGCCCTGTTTATCGTTGAGGATAGTGTATTTGACGGCTTGTATAATGGGGCGGCTTTCAGGCATTTGGTATTAGGCGCAGCGCGCAGAAATGTGGCCTATGGAACCCGCGCAAATGATTGGCTCGATCTACTGCAATCGTCCGACGTAAACAGCCTGACCGGATACACAAAAAAGAAATTCCACATTACCGACAACATCATTCTTCCCAATCAATATGATCCAATTTGGGAAAGTAATCACAGTGATGGCATTCAATGGGGAGCCGCGACGGATACCAAACACTATGAATTCATTATTGCCTGGAATTATATTTGTAACGAGCAGGTTCTGTTCACGTCCTCCTCTTACCAATTTGCAACAGTCTCAAATTCTGGCGTTATCCGCAACAACGTGCTGATTTCAGAGAATGGCCATGCTCTCGAAGCCGGCCAGGT